>Ga0326728_10002737_pt1 | contig 57506 bp, 46 predicted proteins | sample MB3enrmetagenome_FD_207602 | JGI IMG/M metagenome (GOLD analysis project Ga0326728, IMG submission 207602) | Lab enriched peat soil microbial communities from McLean, Ithaca, NY, United States - MB31MN | ecosystem: Environmental > Terrestrial > Soil > Wetlands > Peat | place: USA: New York... | reverse complement strand
GTTCGAGGGTGGCGAGGGAGTCAGGCAAAGAGCACCTCCAATTCCCAACGTATACATACGTTAGGATTATAACCACAAAAAAAGAAAACTGCTAGATCCCGCCTTGTGGGTCGCGCACCCCCGCAAGAGCTGACGCGCGCAACTTCGGCGCCGCGGTGATATCATAAGTGGGAATAGAATAAGTGGGCGACTAGCTCAGTTGGGAGAGCGCTGCGTTCGCAATGCAGAGGTCGGGGGTTCGACTCCCCCGTCGTCCACCAATCTATTTTCGCTTCCATGTATACTGTTTTCGACCGGGAATCCGAAGATCGGAACCTCGGAAAACTGACCCAGGCGTTCTCTTTACCCTAGGTTCCAATCTTTATGTGGATCGTCCGGCTTGCTCTCCGTCGGCCATACACCTTCGTCGTGGTGGCTGTCCTCATCGCGATCTTGGGCGGCACGGCTATCGTCACCATGCCGGTCGATATCTTCCCGTACATCGATATCCCCATTGTGAGCGTGCTGTGGGCGTATTCGGGTCTGTCCCCGGAGGAGATGGAGAAGCGGGTCATCACCCCCTTCGAGCGCAGCGTCACCTCGAACGTCAGCGACGTCGAACACATTGAGTCGCAGGCGTACAACGGCTACGCCGTGATCAAGATCTACTTTCATTCCAACGTGAAGATCGATATGGCGGTCGCTCAGGTGACTGCAACCGTGCAGACCTCGGTCCGCCAGATGCCTCCCGGGATGTATCCTGCCAACGTCCTCAAGTACGATGCCGCGAGTGTCCCCATATTGCAGTTGGGCCTGTCGAGCAAAACCCTGCGTGAGCAGGAGATGTTCGATCTGGGGAACAACTTCATCCGGACCCCGCTCGGTACGGTGCAGGGCGCCTCTGTTTCCTATCCGTTCGGCGGAAAACAGCGTGCCGTGATGGTGGACTTGAACCTGGACGAACTCTACGCCAAGCAGCTTGCGCCAATCGATATCTCGAATGCATTGAGTTTGCAGAACCTGATCCTCCCCGCAGGCACAGCGAAGTTGGCCGGAACCGAATACCAGATTAGGGTCAACAGCAGCCCTCTCCTGTTGGACGAGTTGAACAACCTGCCTATCAAAACGGTGAACGGCGCGACCGTCTACATGAAAGATGTGGCGCAGGTTCACGACGGCTTCGCGGTCCAGACCAATATAGTCCGCACCAATGGCTCTCGCGGTGTGCTGCTCACCATTACCAGGAATGGTAAAGCATCTACCCTGGCCATTGTCGATGCCGTAAAGGCAGCGCTTCCGAGGATTCTCGCTACGGTTCCTCGGGGGCTCAAGGTGGATGCGCTCTTCGACCAATCGATTTTTGTGAGGTCCGCGATTCAGGGTGTGGAACGGGAAGCGGCCATTGCCGCCGGTTTGACGGGCCTCATGATCCTTCTCTTCCTGGGGAGTTGGCGGAGCACTCTGATCGTATGCACCTCGATTCCGCTCTCTGTCCTCTCCTCTTTGTGCATCCTGAGCCTGTTGGGCGAGACCATCAATGTGATGACGCTCGGCGGCCTCGCCCTCGCGGTGGGCATACTGGTTGACGACGCCACGGTGGAGATTGAGAACACGCACCGCAACATGGCCATGCGGAAGCCGCTTCTTCGCGCCGTGCTCGATGGTGCGAGTCAGATCGCTGTTCCGACATTTGTCGCCACTCTTTCCATTTGTATTGTGTTCGTGCCGGTGCTGCTGCTAACGGGAACGGCACGGTACTTGTTCACGCCAATGGCTATGGCGGTCGTCTTCGCCATGTTGGCTTCTTATTTTCTGTCCCGCACGCTGGTTCCAACCATGGTGGCCTTTCTTCTGAAATCGGAGGTCGACCAGTACCAGCATGGGACGCACGGAGAGGGAGCCGGCGGCCAGGGGTTATTTCGCCGCGCTCACCATCTATTCAACGCTCTATTTGAGAAGCTCCGCTTCCGTTACGTTGGCCTGCTCGATTGGTCGCTGCGGCATCGCGGGCGGGTACTGGCCGCTTTCATGGGCGTCTCCATTGCTTCACTCGGCCTGGTGTGGCTGGTGGGCGAGGATTTCTTCCCCAACGTGGATTCCGGCCAGATGCGGCTCCATGTGCGCGCTCCGGCAGGCACCCGCATCGAGCAGACTGAGTTGCGGTTCTCGTCGATTGATCGCGACATCCGGAATGTCATCCCCTCCGCCGAGATTGACTCTCTAATCGACATCATCGGCATCCCGAACAGTTGGACCAGCATTGCCCAGGGAGACATCCCAACTATTTCCAGCGCAGACGGCGAGATCCTCGTTTCGCTCAAGAAAGAGAACCATGGCTCGACCCGCGATTACGAAGTCCTCCTGCGAAAACGCCTGCGCGATAAGTTTCCGGACACGTCCTTCTTCTTCCAACCGGCCAACATCACGACCCAGATCTTGAGTTTTGGTCTTCCGGCGCCGATCGATTTGCAAATCGTCGGCCGGGACTCCGATGCCAATTACAAGATCGCCCAGAAGCTCGCCGCGAGGATTGCGCGTATCCCCGGGGCGGCGGATGTTCATGTTCACCAGGTAGTTGACCAGCCCCTCATCCGCCTGTCCGTGGATCGTGTCAAGGCCTCGCAATTGGGTTTGACACAACGCGATGTGACCAACAGCATGCTCATCTCGCTCAGTGGCAACGGGGCACTGGCGCCGAATTTCTGGGTGAACTGGGACAACGGAGTCAACTACAACGTGGGTGTGCAGACACCTCAGTACCGCATCGGTTCCCTCGATGCCTTGCTGCGTACTCCCATTTCTGTGGCGACGAGCGACGTCACCACCACGACTCCGGCTTCGCAACAGGGTGTTGCCACTAGCTGGAACGGCTCCGTTGGCGCCTCGCCCAGCGGCTCCTCGCTGGCCTACGGGAATCCGGGAGCCATGGCCGGCAATACGCAACTTCTTTCCAATCTGGCCACAGTGCAGCGTGGCTACGCCCCGGTGATCGTAAATCACTACAATGTCTGGCCGGTTTTTGACGTGTACGCCAACGTGGACCGCCGCGACCTGGGTGGCGTCGGATCCGAGGTGGAAAAGATCATGCGCGAGGAAGAACCGCGCCTGCCCCGTGGCACCTCCTTCGCGCTGCGCGGTCAGATCGAGACCATGCAATCCTCCTTCTTCCGCCTGGGGCTGGGCATGGCCTTTGCCGTCGTCCTCGTTTATCTTCTGATGACCGTCAACTTCCAGTCGTGGCTGGATCCATTCATTATTCTGATGGCTCTACCGGGCGCAATGGCCGGTATTCTGTGGATGTTGTTCGTCACCGGCACCACGCTGAGTGTCCCATCTCTAATGGGTTCCATCATGTGCGTGGGTGTCGCCACAGCAAATAGCATCCTCATGGTCACCTTCGCCAACGATGAGCGCGCCACTGTGCCCTCCGCCCGTGAAGCCATGCTCAACGCCGGATACGCCAGAATCCGGCCCGTGCTCATGACCGCAACTGCCATGATTCTCGGCATGCTTCCCATGTCGCTGGGGCTGGGGGAAGGCGGAGAGCAGAATGCGCCGCTCGGGCGCGCCGTGATTGGTGGCCTGATGTTCGCCACCGTGACCACGCTGTTTGTTGTCCCGATTATCTATAGCTATCTGCGCACGAAACCCCCGGTCGACTACGAGGTCCGGTTCGACGAGCAGGAACAACTCGCGGCGCTGGAAACGACGTGGGATAGTGAGTAAAGAGCCGTTGAGCGCCTGATGCGACACATCGAACCCGATCAGCCTGGATCTGAAGTCGAGCCGTCAACCACCGAAGAGCGGTTGCTCAGGGAAAACCAAGAGCTCAAGCGGCAGCTTCAGGAGCTAAAAGCTTCCGCCCACGGTCCTGCGCACACGGGGCCGCCGGTGAACCTTTGGCGTCCATCCGGCACCGCGATCTCGGCCATCGTTCTCACGATCGCCGTCCTCATCATCATTGCCTTCCTGGCTGGCTACATTCCGCTTCAGAAGCGGCGGGCCCTCGTCGTCAGCGAGGCGCGCGAGCAGGCGGAGGCTCTACCCCGCGTCGAGGTAGTCCAGGTTGCGCGCTCGTCGCAGAACAGTCAGTTGGATCTGCCGGGCAGCATCCAGGCGATTACCGAAGCCCCCATCCTTGCCCGAGCCGATGGATACCTCAAGCGCCGCATGGTGGATATTGGCGATCGCGTTCGCGCCGGCCAGCCGGTTGCCGAGATCGAAGCGCCCGAAACGGATGAGCAAATCCGCCAGGCCAAGGCCAACCTGCTCCAAGCCCAAGCGGAGCTGGATGAGGCGCTTGCCAATTACGAGCAGGGCAAGTCGTCGATGCAACTGGCTAGGATCACGGCACAGCGTTGGAACAACCTGGTTGCAAAGGGCGCCGTGTCGAAGCAGGAAAACGACCAATATCAAACCCAGTTTCAAACGCAGACTTCGAGCCTCCAGTCGCTCGAGAAGGCCATCGCCGCCCGGCGCAGCAACGTGGCCGCCGCTGAAGCAGAGGTGGCTCGCCTCGATAAGGTGCAAGAGTACCGCATGGTGAAAGCGCCGTTCGACGGAGTCATCACCTTGCGCAACGTGGACGTCGGCGCCCTGGTGAATGCCGGCAACACGCTCCTGTACCGAATTGCGCAGACCGCTACGCTCCGCACCTACGTCAACGTTCCGCAGGCCAATGCCAGTTCGATCAGACCCGGCCAACTCGCACGTCTGAGCATTTCCAACCTTCCCGGCCGCGAATTCACCGGAACCGTCGCCCGTACCGCGAGCTCGCTCGATCCTACCAGCCGCACGCTGCTCGTGGAAGTTCACGTGCCAAACGCGGAAGGGCTGCTTCTGCCCGGCATGTACGCCCAGGTGGATTTGAGCTACACCCGGGCGAATCCTCCTCTTCTGATTCCGAGCGATGCTATGGTTTCTCGCGGTGATGGTCCGGTTGTTGCGGTGGTCCTCCCGAGCCACACCGTGCATCTGGCGAAAATTGCAGTTGGCCGCGACTACGGCGACCGGCTCGAGGTGCTCGGCGGCCTTCAGGAGGGCGACACGATCATCGCCAACCCCGGCGATTTCGCGGCCGAGGGGCTCAAGGTGGACCCGGTCCCCCAGGTGCAGAGTCCGGCTAGCGGCCGTTAGTTGAGGCAGCCTTTCCGCCGAACAGGTCGAGAACCACCGCTGTGATGTCTTCCAGCCTCGGGTGCTCCAGGTGTATCGGCCGGCCCGTGAACAACACGCCAGGAACGTCCGCGGGGTTGATGCAGTGGTCCGCGATCCAGGCGTCGTTATTGTCTTCTATCTCTTGCGGCGGAACTCCACCCAGGGCTGTTTGCCACGACCCACGGTATCCCGCTGCGTAACCCACAATCAGATCCGGCGCGGCTGCGGCGTTCTCTGCCGCCGGATTGGATTCATACACCGCCTCCACCACCTGCCGGTCGTTTGCCGGATCGCGCAGTGCCAGCAATTGCTGCCTCAGCTTCTCGACGAGCGCCTTGCTCTGCGGCCCACGCTCCACGTTCCCATACTCTTCCCGGCCGCGAAGATTCAGATACAAGCCGTTCAGCCCGAGTGCGTAAGCTTGCGTTGATTGCCAGTCCAGATTCGCCAGCGTCGTGTCGTCACCCGGTGCGCCATTCAGTTTGAGAAAACCCTGATCGCGCAGCCACGTATTGAGGTGCACGGCATGATCGAAAGCGGCGAAGCCGTGGTCGGAGAGCACAATCAGCTCCGCTGTCTGCTCCTGGCGCATCACTTCACCGATGCATTCATCCACTTCGCGATAAGCCTCCAGCAGCTCTGCATCGTGGCGGCCCCACAGAATGTGGGAATTTTGATCGACGGTCGAAAAGTAAAAAAACAGCAGGCCTTCGCTGAAATGGGCCAGCGAGTACCGCAGCAGCCGGTGCTCATCTTCAAACACCTGATGTGTCTGCGATAGGAACTCGGGAAGCGTAAAGGCGCCCTGGCGCAGCACGGCGGTGTCTTCGGGAATTCCCAGCGTGTAGTAGCGCCCGGTTTCGCGGGCCATGTCCGCTCCGAACGAAGCCGGCGCCGCGACCGGCAGCGCGGGCGATTCAGGGTCGACATTCACGGCCGAGACATACAGCTCGAAACGGGGATGAAGGTGTTTCGCAAAGATGCGAAACATGCCGCGAGCCGAAGCCAGGTGCGGGATGAGCGGGAAGTCGGCCGTCAGCCACCCGGACCACTCGCCCTCGCGGATCACAACTGTGTCGTCGCCAACTTCGATCCGCCCCGCGGGATTCGCCGGGTCCACATCGACAATCAGATCGGCTGTCGAGTATGGATGGTCCCGGCGGAGCGAATTCGGCGGGCCCTCCAAGCGCAGCACCGCACGGTCGCCCGTCAAGTTCACCTTTACGATCCGCCCGCCCGGAACGGATCGTGAGATCTCCTCCGGATCGTCGGTGTAGAACGTGAAGGTCCCGAGAGTCCCGCGCAGATCGGGAGTACCCATGCCGGAAAGCGCGCGGCCGGCTTCGATCGGCGGATAGTTCGTCGGCATGCGCATCACCGTCACCGGGATGCCGCGATCGGCCAGCGTCTGCCAGAACGCCGTCCCTTTGCGAAACGATATAACCCGCGATTTCGATAGCGGCAAAATATATGGCCCCAGTGGCAGTACCGCCCGTGGCTCCTCCAGCCCTCCCATCGAGGAAAAAGGTTCGAGCGTCGCCGCGTTGCGATGGACGAAGTCAAAAATACCGTGCTCGTCCGGCTCCAGGCCCGTGATGAACGACGACCACGCGACCGGACTTTGCGGCGGCATCGTGGTTCCCAGCCGTTGAAAGCTGCCCCGGTCGCGGAGCCGCGCCAGGTTCGGCAAATCGTTCCAATGCCGTTCCACGAAACCTGGGTCCATCCCATCGATGCCGAGAACAATTACTTTCGGAATGGACCCCGGCGCGCGCCCGGCGCGGCAGCCGGCTGCGCAGAGGGCCAACACGGCCACGAACACTGGAGCAAACCAACACGCTCGTCTCATCTCCCGGACGACCCGAATCCCCCTGCGCCGCGCGCCGAGTTGCTCAGCTCTCCCTCCTCCCACTCGACGCTCTCATACCGCGAAATGACCATCTGTGCGATGCGATCGCCCCGGTGTACCACGTAATTCTCTTTGCCCAAATTAAGCAGAATCACGCGGATCTCGCCGCGGTATCCCGGATCAATGGTCGCCGGGCTGTTCGGCAGCGTGATGGCGTGCTTGAGGGCGAGACCGCTGCGCGGGCGAATTTGCGCCTCGTAGCCCGGCGGCAGCTCGATCGCGATTCCAGTAGGCACAAGCTGCGGCACTCCCGGTCCCAGCGTCACTTCTTCTGCCGCGCGCAGATCCAACCCGGCGTCTTCCGCCGGACCATGTGCATATTCTGGAACATAAGCCTCTTCGCACAGCCGTTTGATTCGCACCTTCATCGAATCCGATAATAGCTGATCACCATGCCCGATCGAACTAAGCGCGTCATTACCATCTCACCCATGCCGCCGGAAAAATGCGCCTATGCCCTCGCGCGTTACAGCCGGTCGCCGGATTCCATCCGCCAGTCGCTCGATTGGGTGCGCACCCACGACTCCCAGAAATTTCTCGAAAGCTTCTATTTTCAGTATGGCCACGCCTCCATCGCTGATCTCGGCCATGCTGTACTGTGCTTCGAAGGCTTGTCGGAACTCGCGGCTAGCGAGGCGGAAGATGAAGTCTTGTGGGACGGGCAGGCGAAATCATCGCGCTACCAGGACTTTTCGCGTTCCGGATTCATCACGCCTTCCGAGCTGACCGGGGCTGATGCCGCACGCTACCATCAGGCCGGCGAGAAGCTCCTCGCTGCCTACAAAGCAGTCAGCGCGCGCGTTGTCGATTATCTTTCCGAAAAACTCCCCCGCCCGGAGGACATGAAACCAGACGCTTACAAGCGCAACATCGCCGCCCGCGCCTTCGATGTGGCGCGCTACCTGCTGTTCTGGGGCGTGCCTACAAACGTGGGCCAGGTCACCAGCATCCGCACGCTCGAGAAGCAGATCAAGCGCCTGCGCGCCTCCGAGTACGAAGAGGTCCGCAGTCTCGGCGACGAGATCGCCACCGCCTGCGCGGCAGAGCCCGATTGTCCTTGGGATGAATCGGATCGTGAGCCCCTCGCCCCCACCTTGGCGCGCCACGCCGAGCCCGATGAGTACCTCCGGCGCTCTCGCGCTGATCTGAGACTATGGGCCGAACAGAATCTGCCGCCCGCCACCGGCCTTCAGGTGGATTCGGTCGATCTCGTGCGGCCAACCAGCGTGGCGGTCGACATTGTCGCGACTCTCCTCTATACCGTTACCAACCGCCCTTTTCGCGAGCTCTATGAAACCGTGGCCGGCTGGAGCCATGCCCGGCGCCAGGAAGTGATCGGCGTGGCGCTCCAGTCCCGCTGCCGTCGCGACGATTTTCTGCGCGCCTTTCGCGGCGGCCCTTATGCCTTCGACTTCGTCATCGACATTGGCGCCTACCGGGACCTGCATCGTCACCGCCGCTGCCATCAATATCGCCAGGCTTACGACGGTCAGCTTGGCTACGATACGCCGGAGGCAGTTGCCCAAGCCGGTTCCGCCGAAATTTACGACAACGCGATGCGCTCCGCCTTCGAAGACATGCACGCCCTCGGCGCTCCGGGTTCCCATTATCTTTTACCCTTCGGAGCCCGCTCGCGCTTTCTTTTTAAGATGGATTTCGCCGAGGCCGAATACATCGCCCGCGTACGCAGCAGCGTAAAGGGCCACTTCAGCTATCGAAACATCGCCTGGCAGATGAAGCTCAAGCTCGAGCAACTCGAACCCGAACTGGGCAGGCTGATCGATGCCACCCCGCCCTGGGTCGAAGACCCCTTAGTTCGCTGATCCCGCCGCTTTGACCTTAGCGGTCGCTCGTGTACGGAAGTCGTACTTGTCGATACGCATGGCGCTTACTTCTGTCGTGGAGCGCACCACTCTGCCGAGCGCCACCAGCTTCAACCCGCAAACCTCATTCAACTGCGCCGGCCAGTCGACCGATAGCTCCACCCGGCGGCCTATCGGCAATTGCCGCGCTGTGGTAAACAGGATGCCACTGCTACTCATGTTGAGCGTCCGGCCTGCTCCAGGCTCCGTAACTTCCTTGTTTTCCACCAGCTTGTAACGCAGTTCGCTTTCGATGGGAAACCGGTCCGTTCCGCGTCGTTCCGGGTCAAAAACTTGTTCATCTCGCATGGGCATCAATTGTCTCCGCTCCCATCATGCCGGTGTTTGGCCGCTCCGACAATAGACCCACCCTCTCATTTGAATCGGTACTTCTGATCTCACAGTTATGGTACTTCGGTTGGATCGGGTTGACAGCAGCTTTCCCGGCCTAGCCGGGAACTGTTATCCTCGCAACGTTGATCCTAAAGGCTCAGCGTCAAATTGGGGGATGGTGAAGTATGAACGGATCTGTAGGAAGTGGCCTGGCGGCCAAACATTGCGTTCCTTGCCGCGGCGGTGTTCCGCCGCTGAAGGGGGAAGAGCTGCAAAAGTTCTCTTCTCAGTTGCCGGATTGGAAGGTGATTGATGACCATCACATCACCAAGACGTACGTCTTTCCCGATTTCAAAACGGCTCTTGATTTCGTGAACCGCGTGGGAGCCATCGCGGAAGCCGAGGGGCACCACCCCGACATTGTCCTGGCGTGGGGCCGTGTGGACGTGAAAACCTACACCCACAAGATCAACGGCTTGACCGAGAGCGATTTCATCCTGGCTGCCAAGATCGACGAGGCTTTCGTCAATCTGTCGAAGCCTTAGCGTATTTGCGAAGAACGCGCGTGATGTAGGCCAGCGTCTCCTGGTAGGGTGGCACGCCGTGGTAGCGGTCCACTGTGCCCGGTCCCGCATTATATGCGGCTAGCGCGCGGATCACCTGGTGCTCATCGTGCTGATATTTGAGCAGAAGATCTCGTAAGTATTGTGTCCCTGCCGCGACGTTTTGGCGGGGATCGGTGGGGTCGGCACCATATTCACGAGCGGTTGCGGGCATCAACTGCATCAGGCCGCGAGCGCCCTTCCGGGAGACGGCGTCAGTGCGAAAAGCCGATTCCGCCGCCACTACGCTTTTCACAAACTCGGGCGGCAGCCCGTTCCGCTTGGCGGCAGCGGTCACCAGTTCTTCGGGAGTGGGTACTTGTAGGACCGCCGGCGGTGTAACGGGCACAACTTCCTCCGCCTCGAATCCTGTGACCTGCGTAGCAGGCACTTCGGTGACACCGCCATTCGCATAAAGCCGCACGATACTGCCCTCGGTTTCATGCCGGTCGGCATGAATCCGGAAACCGCTGGAGAGCACCGCATACTCGCCCGCGAAGCACGATCCCGAAAACGCTATCAGTACCGTAAGGCGCAGTATCATGACTTTGTGACGTTTCTCGAATGCAGTCTGTGCAGCCGGAAATTCCAGCCCGGCAGCGTGTACAACCTTTGCGAATGCGGCGGACCGCTACTCGTCCGCTACGACCTCGAAAAACTTCGCCGCACCTGGAACCGTGAGCAAATCGCCTCCGGTCCCAACAGCATGTGGCGCTATGGCCCTGTGCTGCCACCAACGCGACAAACTTCTATTATCTCACTCGGGGAAGGCATGACGCCTCTGGTGCGTACCTCGCGCCTCGGCCAACGCATTGGTGCCAATCAACTTTGGTTAAAAGACGAGGGTTTGAATCCGACGGGATCATTCAAAGCGCGCGGCCTTTCCTGTGCCGTTTCGATGGCCGTCGAGCTCGGAATTCGTAAACTCGCCATTCCATCCGCTGGAAACGCGGCCAGCGCCATGGCGGCGTACGCGGCGGCGGGGGGCATCGAGTCCCACATCTTTATGCCGCGTGACGTTCCGCAGGCAAACTTCGTGGAATGCAAGGCTTACGGCGCCCACGTGACTCTGGTGGATGGGTTGATCAGCGACTGCGCGAAGCTCGTAGCCGCCGGAGCGCAACGCGAAGGCTGGTTTGATGTCACCACACTCAAGGAACCGTATCGCATCGAAGGCAAGAAAACGATGGGCTACGAGCTGGCGGAACAGATGGACTGGCAGTTGCCCGACGCCATTTTCTATCCCACCGGCGGCGGCGTTGGCCTGATCGGGATGTGGAAGGCCTTCGAAGAGATGGAAGCGCTGGGCTGGATCGGGGCTAAGCGGCCTAAAATGATAGCGGTACAGGTAGAAGGGTGCCAGCCGGTGGTTCGGGCGTTCAAAAAGGGCGCCCAGCGCAGCGAGTTCTGGGAAAATGCCCACACGGTGGCGAGCGGGCTGCGTGTCCCCAAGCCGCTGGGCGATTTCCTGATCCTCAGCGCGGTGCGCGAGAGCGGCGGAACGGCGATCGCGGTCAGCGATGCCGAGCTGCTGGATGCCGGCATCCGGCTGGCGTCTGACGAGGGATTGTTCGTCGCGCCGGAGGGCGCAGCGTGCATTTCCGGGCTTGAGAAGCTACTCGCGAACGGTTTTCTGAAAAAAGATGAGAGGATTGTTATCTACAACACAGGCAACGGGTTAAAGTACCTGGAGGCGTATTCCACGCGGTTCCCGCGCTCGGCATCGGGTGAGCAGGACAAGTTGGGCGGGCTTATAACGCCCCGATAAATTGGTGAAGAAGCGTTCGCCCAAAGCCAAACGCTTGATTGCAGCCAAGCGGAGGTCGGGTCTCTGGGCATTTGTACTGATTTTCTGCGCGTCTGTCGCTGTCTACTGGCCTGCCTTGCAAGGCACCCTGCTCTGGGACGACTCAGCGCATGTGACTCCACCAGAACTGCAGTCCCTCCAGGGACTCTGGCGTATATGGGTTGACCGGCCGGCAACTCAGCAGTATTATCCGCTGCTCCACAGCGCGTTCTGGCTCGAACATCAGCTCTGGGGCGATTCGGTCGTCGGGTATCATCTCGTAAACGTTCTGTTGCATGCCCTATCGGCTTGTCTAGTTGTCATGATCGTCCGGATGTTCCGGCGGCCGGGCGCAGTTCTCGCCGGTTTGATCTTCGCGCTTCACCCGGTTTGCGTTGAAGCAGTGGCGTGGATTTCCGAACAGAAGAGCACTCTCTCCGCAGTATTCTACCTTTCGTCCGCGCTGATTTATCTTCGGTTTGATCAGGCTCGCCGCAAACCGCTATATTTTCTGGCGCTGGGTTTGTTTATCCTGGCGCTGCTCAGCAAGACTGTAACCGCGACGCTTCCCGCGGCTTTGTTGGTCGTCCTTTGGTGGCAGAAGGAACGCCTGGAATGGAAGCGCGATGTTTTCCCGCTAGTGCCCTGGATTCTGGTTGGCGCCGCGGTGGGGCTTTTCACGGCATGGGTGGAATGGGCAGATATTGGCGCCCACGGCGCAGATTTCAACCTCAGTGCCGGGCAACGTCTGCTGATCGCGGGACGAGCGCTGTGGTTTTATTTCAGTAAGTTGCTTTGGCCTTACCAGCTGACATTTATCTATCCTCGTTGGGACGTCAACACTGGATCGGCGTGGCAGTACCTTTTTCCTGCCGGGTTCTTAGTCGTCTTGATTTTGTTTGCAATGCTGGCTCGACGCGGCCAGCGCGGGCCTCTAGCGGCTGCGCTTTATTTCTGGGGCACACTCTTCCCCGTACTCGGATTTTTCAATGTCTATCCGTTCATCTACTCATACGTGGCGGACCATTTCCAGTACCTTGCCAGTCTTGCGGTTATCGTGCCGGCCGCGATCATACTTACACGCGTTCCGAATCGGATACATGGAATACCAGGCGCTATCGTCCCAGTGAGCATAATTCTGATACTTGCGACTTTAACGTGGCGGCAGAGCAGCATGTATCGCGATCCAGAAACGCTTTATCGTGAAACGATCGACCGGAACCCGGCCAGTTGGATGGCGCACAATAACCTCGGCAATTGGCTGGCGCGGTTCCCGGAACGATCCGCGGATGCGATGCAGGAGTACGAGGCCGCGATACGAATCAAATCCGACTACGCCGAAGCCCATTACAATCTCGCAAACCTGTTGTTCAAGGATGATCTTCCCAACGCCATCGCCCATTACCAGGCGGCAGTCCGGGCCAAGCCCGATTTCGCTGAAGCACACGCCAACCTGGGGACGGCACTCGCCCGCGTTCCGTCGCGACTGCCGGATGCAGTCACGGAATACAAAGCGGCGATCCGTCTGAAACCGGGGCTCGCCGTCACGCACTTTGATTTGGCGAATACGCTGAGTCAGATTCCGGACCGTCTGCCGGAAGCGGTTACTGAATACCGGAAAGCGACCGAGCTGAACCCTGAGTTCTTAGAGGCCCACTATAATCTTGGCGACATTCTGGCAAGAGGCAACGATCATCTGCCCGAGGCGGTTGCGGAATATCAAGCCGCATTGCGGATCAAGCCGGGTTTTGTCGACGCGCACATTCGCCTGGGAGGCGTCCTTGCGCGTATTCCCGACCGATTGCCAGATGCAATCGCGGAGGATGAAGCGGCATTGCGCTTGGATCCAGATTCCGAAAAGGCAAATTACAACCTTGGCGTCGCGCTGGCAACGGTACCGGGCCGCTCACAAGATGCGATCACGCACTTGGAATTCGTGCTGCGGAGGCATCCGGATCTGGCGGCTGTAAGACAGCTCATCGAACGATTGCGGGCGAGTCAGAGCCGATCGGTATCCGCAGTAAACTGAAAGAGAGAGGATTTTCGTGCACACGCATCATCACGGGGCGGGAACAGGGCGGGTTCTCTGGTGGTCACTCATCGCCACCGGTGCGTTTGTGGTTTTTGAGTTTTTCGCGGGAATCCAGGCTCACAGCCTGGCGCTTCTCTCTGACGCCGGCCACAATTTCACTGACGCGCTGGCACTGCTGCTGGCCTGGTTTGGTTTCTATCTCCAGTCGAAGCCGGCGAACGAGACGAAGACGTTCGGGTACCAGCGTGCCGGCGTGCTGACGGCGTTTGTTAACGCACTGACGCTGGTGGCGCTGGCGGCGTGGATTTTTTACGAAGGTTACCGGAGACTGCTTCGACCGGAGCCGGTGCATGAAACTGTGATGATGGCCGTTGCGGGAGCTGGCCTGGTGCTGAATGGCGGCATTATGTGGGGGCTGCGTGTCGCGCGCCACAACGACATTAATGTCCGCAGCGCTTTTGTCCACATGCTGGGAGATCTGCTCGGTTCGGTCGGCATCATCATCGGCGCGGTGGCTATCCGGTACACGGGCTGGCAGCAGATTGACCCTATTCTTTCCATCCTGATCGGCGCGCTGATTGTGTGGACGGCGTGGGACATCATTCAAGAGTCGCTGAACATTTTGCTGGAGGGTTTGCCGCGCGGGCTGGATTTGCAATCGGTCACGGCCGCGATGCGCGAGGTGGAGGGCGTGATGGATGTGCACGATCTGCACATCTGGAGTTTGAGTTCCAACACGCGCGCGCTGAGCTGCCACGTGCTCATCGCGGACCTGCCACCTTCCGCCAGCGAATGCACGCTGAAGTGCCTGAACGACCTGCTGGCTGAACGTTTTCAGATTTGCCACACGACGGTGCAGTTCGAGCACGCGAGCTGTGCGGTCTCAGAGAACGGTTGTGTGATTCCGGTGGGCGTGGAAGAAGAGCACGACCACTCTCACCACAATCACTAGTGACCTGTCACAGCCAGAACGTTGGTACCGCTTCCTCCGGGCGCGGCTCAGTAACAGCCGTCCGATATTGAGCCGTGACCAAAGGGAGCGGCGGCGTCATGCTAAACGAACTTGCTGCGACAGACCACTAGTTAGCGTTTGGTCTGGACGACCTTGTCCAGCTTCTCGATCGCGGGTTCCAGGCGCTGCGGCTTTTTCAGAACCGCTTCAAACAGATCACCGACGCGGGAGAAACGATCAAGAGCGTTGCGCAAGTGGAACTGCGACGGCAGCAAACCAGGGATGACCTCGCGCCAGGCGAGTGGCGTGGCCACGGGCGCGCCGGGATGCGCACGCGTTACATACGGGGCGGCGATGGTCTTGGATTCGCCGATCTGCAAGTAGTCGAAATAGACCTTGCCCTGCTCGCGACGAGCCACTGGACGCGGCGTGGTGAATAGATCGGGGCGTTCGGCCGCGATCACGCGGGCGATAATCTCGGCGAACGAACGCACCTGCTCATAGGAATAGACGGGCTCGACCGGCACGTAGATATGCATGCCGTCGCCGCCAGTGGTCTTCGGATAGCCTTCCAGACCGACCAAGTCAAGCTTCTTCCGTACCAGTTGCGCGGCCTCGATGATGCGGTCGAACTCGCAGCCCTGTGGATCGAGATCGATGAGCATGAAGTCAGGGCACTCAAGCGAACCGACGCGACTCATCCAGGGATTTTGATCAATGCAGCCGAGATTGGTGAGATAAAGCAACGTCGCGCGATTGTCCGCCAAGACCCAGCGCGTGGGCGCTTTCTTGTGGTCCGAATCAATCGGCTCGACCCGGACCCAGGAAGGGACGCGATCATGTGTGTCTTTTTGAAAGAAATATCCACCGGAAATTCCGTCGGGATAGCGCTTCAGCGAAAGCGGGCGGTCGCGGAGATAGGGGAGCAGTAGATCGGCGACGGCGTCGTAGTAATTTAGAAGGTCGCGCTTAGTGTAACCTTCCGCGGGGCAGAAGACTTTGTTCAGGTGCGTGAACTTGAGGCGTTGGCCGTCCATGGTGAGCACGGCTTCTTCGGCTTTGCCGGAGAACAGAGGCGGGTGTGTGGCGGCCGCAGGCTTCTCTTCCATCGGTGCAGTTGATTCTCGCACGCACTCGGTGGGGTCGACGTCGGGCCGCAGGCCCAGAAAGACGGGAGCACGCAAGCGTTGGTCTTCGGTCCAACTTGCAAATTTCACCTCGCATACGACTTCGGGACGCACCCAAATAGCGGTGCGCAACATCTGCGGCGTTTCGGCGAACGGAGAATTCGTCGTGGTGAGTGGCTGGATGCGGTGGTAAATCAGATCGAGCAGGTTCTGGTCGAATCCGGTGCCGACATTGCCAACATAGATCAGCTTGCCGTTGTCATACAAGCCGAGCACGAGCGAGCTGAAGTAATCACGCTCTCCGGTGGTGTAGCCACAAATGATGAACTCCTGCTGAGAGACGATCTTGATCTTGAGCCAGTCGTGGCTGCGCTTGGATTCGTACTTACTCGTGGCGCGCTTGGCGATGATGCCTTCCAGGCCAGTGGCGCGGGCGGCCTGCAACATCTCCTCACCTTGATTGACGACGTGCTCCGAGTAACGCATGACGGGTGAAGGCTGCAGGATACTGGCCAGAGCGCGTTTACGCTCGATGAGAGGGACGTTGCGCAGATCGTAACCGTCAAGGTACAGCAGGTCAAAGACGAATAAGGTTACCGGAGCGCGGCGCGCGAGATGAGCAATGGTGTTGGGGTCGGCAACGGCAATCCGGGGCTGAATGAGTCCAAAGCTGGAAACACCGTTCTTATCGAGTACACAAATCTCGCCATCCAGAATGACTTGTTTAGCGGCGATCTGATGGCCGATGACGCTGAGTTCGGGATATTGCCGCTCACACGCATGGCCCGTGCGGGAAGTCATGCGCACGGACTTGTCATCCACGAAGCAAATGGCGCGGACACCGTCCCATTTCACTTCGAACAGCCAATCGTCGCCCTTGGGAGGCGTATTTGCGAGAAAGGATTTCATGGGCACGACAGTGGGCATGGGAGTGCATACGGCTCCGGGGAGAGAGGTGGGGTCAGTTACTGACTTGCCGGGCGTTTTTTTTTAGTCCGGCTCGCCGCCTGCCCCCGCGCCGGGATGTCCTTGGCAATTTCCTGCTGTGTGCGGCCGGTGGCCACGCTGTAAGCGAATTGCTCGATATCCCAGCCAGGCCGTGCTTCCGCATCTTTCTTTTTGATCAACAGCCAATCGTTGCCCTTGCCGCGAACCTTCATGTGGACGATGGCAAACTCGCCCTTCAGTTTTTCGCCGTGTAACCTGAATTTAAAGTCACCGCGCGCAAGCTGTTCTTGCGCGGACTTGTCGCCCAGGAGCTCATAAGTTCCGCGATCCCACAGCATGACGCTGCCGGCGCCGTAGTTGCCGGCGGGTATACTTCCTTCAAAGCCGCCGTATTCGAGCGGATGGTCTTCCACCATGGCCGCCAGACGCTTAACGGCAGGGTCGAGCGTGGGTCCTTTGGGAATGGCCCAGGATTTCAGTGTCCCGTCAACCTCGAGCCGGAAATCGTAATGCAGCCGCGTGGCGTCGTGCCGCTGAACACAGAACGTCATGCCGCCAGACGGGGCGGGTTGCCCGGCGGGTTTCGGCTCCGGAGTAGATTGAAACGACCGTTTTCGGGCGTATTCGTTTAAAGACATTCGAAACTGTTGAAAACCTATCTTAACTCATGATATCGATGTTAGAAGGCGATCTAGCCCATTGTAGCTGCGGAATTGAGGTTGCACTATGGCAAGCAGCGTTTGGAAGGGACATCTTACTTTCGGTCTTGTTTCTTTTCCCGTGCGGTTATTCAGCGCCGCGCGCGGCGAGACCATTAGTTTCAACATGCTTCACAAAACGGATCACTCGCGCATCAAGCAAGTGATTTACTGCCAGGCGGAAGACAAGCCGGTTCCACGCAGCGAATTGGTTAAAGGCTACGAATACGAAAAGGACCACTACGTCGAGATTGACGACGAGGACATCAAGAAGGTGGCGCCCAAGACCGCGAAGGTCATGGAGATTCTCGAATTCGTGAAGGCCGAGCAGGTGGACCCGATCTATCTTGAAAGTTCCTACTACATGGCGCCGGACGAAGGGGGCGAGAAACCTTACGCGCTGCTGTTTGAAGCATTGCGGGAGACAAAGTACTACGGCATCGCCAAGGTGGCGATGCACAATCGGGAACACATTGTCGTTTTGCGTCCTGGCGGCAAAGGCGTGCTGCTGCACACGATGTATTACTTGGACGAAATCCGCCAGGTGGAGGAGTTCCGCACCGATACAACCCAAGTAAAAGAGAAGGAACTCAACCTGGCGAAGATGCTGATTGAATCCCTAATCGCCGAGTTCGAACCGGGGAAGTACGCGGACACTTACCGCGCCAACTTGCAGAAAATGATCGAGGCGAAGTTGGAAGGTCAAAACGTAGTGGAGACCCCCACGCCACATATTGCGCCGGTGATTGACATCATGGAGGCTCTGAAGAAAAGTCTGGCAGAGCAGAAAAAGCCTGTCCATTCGGCCACGGCAGCGGTGGCGGAGGAAGAAACCGCAGCCGAAGCAGCGGCGGAGCCTGTCGCCAAGAGGCGCCGAAAGTCACAAGCGGGACGCTAATTCCTCCGCATAGAGTGCACCCTCCGGCGTTTCCTCGTGCTTGAAGAATAAATAGAGATCTTTGCCCTGCGAGAGTAGCTCTCGTGTCCGTTCCGCGATCAACTTACGTTCCTCTTCGGAATATTCTGGCTTTCTCAGCCTATAGTAAACAAAGTCCGCTGTAATTACTTCGGGAATTTCCAGTTTCTCGGACTCTGCCAGGCACAATGAGATATTTTGCTTGCCGAGGGCTTCGTATACCGGTGCTTGCAGCCATGATGCGTGCCGGAATTCGATGCTAAAACGTAAGTCGGGCGGCAGAAGTACGAGAAAGTCAGTCAGCAATGTCATATCGAACTTCAGATTGGGCGGAAGTTGAAACAGAATCGGCCCGAGACGCCGTGCAGAACGCAGAGGATCGATCGAACGCAAAAACAAGTCAACCGCGGCGCCAGCATCCTTGAGCCGGAGAATGTGCGTGATTCGCTGGTTCGCCTTACAGGCAAAGCGAAAGCTGGCGGGTGTCGATTTCACCCAGTTTTCGAGGGTCGTCGCCGCCGGCAACCGGCGAAACGTGTAGTTGATCTCAACGCAATTGAGGCGGCTCGCGTAATGTTCGAGAAATTTCTTATCGGGTAAATTTGCCGGATAAAAACGCGGTTTCCAGCCTGGATACGCAAATCCCGAGGTGCCCGTATAGAGTTGCGCCATAGAGTACAATCGAAAACCATGCGGCACCTGCTCGTCAACTGGCTGTTGAGCGCGATCAGTCTGGTGATTGTGGCTGCCATAGTGCCGGGAATCGAGATCGCTGGTTTCGGCACTGCTCTGATCGCGGCAGTGGTGATCGGGCTGGTCAACGCGACGCTCGGATTTTTTCTCAAGATCATCACATTCCCGCTGACCCTGGTCACTCTGGGCGCATTTCTCATCGTGATCAATGCGCTGATGCTCAAAGTTGCCGCCGCGTTGATGCCGGGGTTTCGCGTGAAAGGATTCGTTCCGGCGCTTCTGGGCGCGATCCTCCTCAGCTTGGTCCACATGCTGTTGCGGTGGCTCATCTAGCCGTAGTTAGAACAACTTTGGGCTGAGAAACTTCTTCGGGTTCTCCCGCACAGCGTGCAGCATGTCTTGCAGACTTTTCGTGCCGCCGTGCAGGCTCTCGTAGAGGCCCGAGGTGACCATCAGTTGCCCGAGCGCGCCTTCGCCGGAGTTCAGCGCGTCCACCTCGGCATTCAGGTTGTCGACGATTCGGCTGATATGCCGGTAAAGCTCGTCATCTTTGAGCAATTGTCCCGTCTGGCGCTTCCCCGCATTGAGCTCCGCGAGCGCACGGTTGAGGTCGCCGACGGACTTGCGCAGCCGCTCATATTGCGCGGGGTCCTTCAGCAACTTTCCGCCCGTGCCTTGGCCGGCTTGCAAGTCCGCTAACTGCCGGTCGAGACGTCTCACCGGCGCCTGAAGCTCGTCATAATACGCTTCGTCGTACAGCAGCCGCCCCATCCGGCTGTTCCTGTCGCCTACAGCATGAATCGCTCTCTGAAATTCACTGATCTTACGTAAGAGGCTATCGTAGACTTCTTCACCTTTGACGAGCTTTCCAACGTTGCCATGCCCGGTCTCCATGTCGCGGACAACTGCGTCGACCTGTTTGAGGATGTCACGTCCGCCTTTCAGCATGTCCGCGGGATTGATGTTAGGCGGCGGCGGTGTGATCAACTCATCCCCGGCCGCCAGGTGGCGTGGGCTTTTGCCTTCGTTGACATTGACGAATTTGTCACCCAGAACGTTCTGCGCGGTCACTTCGAGCGTGGAATCCTCTGGAATAAATTTCAAATACTGCCGTATGATCGCCATGTCAATTCGCACGATCTTGTTTGGGTTTTTCAGGCCAGAGAGAGCGGTGCCCGCCACCTCGCCCACATGGATTCCGTTGAACTGGACCGCGGATTTCTTTTGCAACCCCGCAAGGTCCGGCATGTAACCGTAGACGGTGACGGCTGGCTGAAAGGCGTCGGCGCCGCCCAGCAGCAGATAGATCAGCACAGACAGTATGCCGAGCGCGCAGCCGATCATCGTGACGACGCGGAACTTCGCCCAGGCTACGTGTGCAGCGGACGGCATAAGCGGGCGCTATGTTTCATTGTGGCTGATTCCAGGGGCAAAGAAGTGATTGCCACGCCGGCTAGCCCGGCGGCTTGGCGCCCAAGGCGATGCAAGCCGTCTCTACGGAACTGTACAACGGCAGCACGTTGTCCAACCTGGTGATTTGCAGCAGGTGCAGCACCTTGCCTTGGGCGCCTGCGATCCGCATCTCTCCGCCGATCCGGTTCAGCGTGCCAAAACAATAAGCCAGGATGCCGATCCCGGTGCTGTCCACATGGTCGACACGCGAGATATCCAAGATGATCTTCTTTTCGTTCTGTCGTAGCAGATCCTGCACCAGGGCTTCGATGTGCTGACTTTCCCGGCCCAGCGAGATTTTGCCAGTCAACTCCAACAGTGTGATGTCCGGCTCGATCCGCTTGGTGTCAATTTGCAACGACATAGCGTCGAGATTCAGCATACACTAAACAAGCGGCGCCCGATCCGGATGTAAGCTGGAAACATCGCTATGAACACGGCGCTCGCGGTCGATCGTTTTCAATTCGCCTTCACAGTCACTTTCCACTACATTTTCCCGCAACTGACGATGGGCCTGGCACTGCTGCTGGTGGTTCTGAAGACCATGGCGCTGCGCACGGGCAATGAACACTACAATCGGTGCGCGCGATTCTGGACCAAGATCTTCGCCATCAACTTCGCCATGGGCGTGGTGACCGGTATTCCGATGGAATTCCAGTTCGGCACAAACTGGGCGAAATTTTCAAGAGCGGCCGGCGGGGTCATCGGCCAGACACTCGCCATGGAGGGCGTCTTCTCGTTCTTTCTCGAGTCAACTTTCCTCGGCCTTCTCATCTTCGGGGAAAAGCGAATGGGTGCGTGGCTGCACTGGCTCGCCGCGGTTCTGGTTTTCGCGGGTTCCTGGCTCTCAGGATTCTTCATCATCGCCACCGACGCCTGGATGCAGAATCCGGTGGGCTACACCGTGGGCCCCGATGGCCAGATCCTGCTGCGCAGTTTTCGAGAATTGATTCTCAACCCGTGGGTCTTCTGGCAGTACCTCCATAACATGACCGGTGCGGTGGTGACTGCCAGCTTCGTAATGGCCGCCGTGGGCGCGTTTTACCTGCTGACCGACAAGCACGACGCGTATGGCCGCACTTTTGTGCGCGTGGGCGTGACTGCCGGCTTCTTCGCAGCTCTGCTCATGATCTTCCCTACCGGCGACGGGCAGGCCAAGATGATTGCCTACCATCAACCGGCGACACTGGCTGCGATGGAAGGCTTGTTCGAAACCGCCCAAGGTGCGCCGCTGGCACTCATTGGCCAGCCCGACACTGACAACCGCAAGCTCGATAATCCGTTATTGATCCCGCGCGCCCTGAGCTTTCTCACGTACCGCCGCTGGGGCGCGCAGGTCAAGGGCCTCAATGCCTTTCCGGAGAACCTATGGCCCGACAACATCCCGCTGCTGTATTTCACCTATCACATCATGGTCGGCCTGGGCACTATCTTCATCGCGGTGATGACGCTCTCCATGATTCAGCTCGCGCGCCAGAAACTCTTCGACACACGGTTGCTGCTTTGGATTCTTATGCTGATGTTTCCATTTCCCTACATTGCAACCACAGCGGGCTGGATCACCGCTGAAGTGGGCCGCCAGCCGTGGCTCATCTACGGCCTCATGCGCACCGCCGACGGTCCCTCCCCGCGCGTTTCGGCGGGCAATGGGTTGTTCACGCTTCTCGGTTTCATGGGCATGTACGCGCTGCTCGCGATCCTGTTCCTGTTCTTGATCTATCGCGAGATCGAGCATGGACCGGACCCCCACCACCCGGTAGCGAGGTCCTGAGGAGAAATCGCGATGCTCGAAACTCTCTGGTTTTGCCTCGTGGCTTTGATGATAGCCACTTACGTGGTTCTTGACGGCTACGATCTCGGCGCCGGAATCATTCACTTATTCGTAGCGCGATCCGACGACGAGCGCCGCCAGGTGCTCCGGTCCATCGGTCCGTTTTGGGACGGCAACGAAGTGTGGCTGCTGGCCGGCGGCGGCACGCTTTACTTCGCATTTCCGGCGCTCTACGCCGCCAGCTTCAGCGGCTTTTACCTTCCACTGATGATGGTACTTTGGCTGCTCATGCTGCGCGGCATCTCCATCGAATTTCGCAGCCATGTGGAAAGCCCCGTCTGGCGGCCGCTCTGGGATGCGGTTTTCGGCGGTGCCAGCGCATTGCTCGCAATCTTCTTCGGCGCCGCGTTAGGAAATGTTGTCCGGGGCGTGCCCCTCGACGCTTCCGGCTTTTTCTTCTTGCCGCTTTGGACCGATTTCGGAGTCAGCGGCGCGCTGGGCATTTTGGACTGGTACACGGTGATCATCGGCATCGCTGCTTTTGCCACCCTGACGTTGCATGGTGCGCTCTGGGTCGCATGGAAAACCGACGGGCCGCTCGAAGAAAGATGCCGGCGGCTGGCGGCGCGTGCTTGGTGGGCCGTTGGGATTTTGATAGTATTCATCACCGGCTTGAGCTTCCTGATCCAGCCGCAGCTCGCAGCCAGCTTCGCGGCGCGGCCCTGGGGTTACGTTTTCCCCGCCGCGGCCTTGATTGCGCTCGCTCTGGTGCGTCTGTGGATCCCACGGCCCACGGCCGCAGCATTTCTGGCTTCCTCGGCGTTCATTGCGGCCATGCTGGTGAGTGCGGCGTTCGGTCTCTACCCCTATGTGCTGCCGTCACGTGCCGATCCGCGGTTCGGCCTGACCATTTCGAATGCGGCCGCTGCCGGCTACGGACTCCGCATCGGTCTCTGGTGGTTTCTCCCCGGCATCGCACTGGCGATCGGCTATTTTGTCTTCACCTACCGCCGCTTTTCCGGGAAAGTGCGCCCCACCGAAGAAGGCTATTGATTCAACCGGAACTCCACTTTAACAGTGGCCTCCTCGGCATCGTACTTCAGTTGGAAACCCAGCCGCTCGCAGATCCGCTGCATGGAGCGGTTCTCGGCAAGAATATCGGCGGTGATGCGTTCGACTTTCTCCTGCCGGCCGACCTCAAGCAGCCGCCGCAGCAGCTCCGTGCCGAGCCCGCGCCCCTGAAAATCATCGCTCACGAGCACGGCCATCTCCGCTTCGTTGGTGCCGTGCACGCGCGTCAACCGGCCGATGCCCAACAGCTCGCGGACGCCATCCGCATTTTCGCGCTCCGCCACCAAAGCCATTCCGCGGTCGTAATCGATGAAGCACATGCGCGTCAGCCGCTCGTGCGCCGTGCGCTGGCTCAGATTCAGCAAGTGAAAATAGCGGAAGTATACGCTGCGTTCCGAGAGGCGCTCGTGAAACGCCACCATGAGCGGTTCGTCCTCGGGACGAATCGGCCGGATCGTGAGGTTGACGCCATCCTTGGTCGTCCACGTGCCCACATACTGCACTGGATACGGGCGGATCGCCGGACGCGGTAAATCCTGCTCGCGCGTCTCCTGGCCGAAGATGATCACGCGCGCATCGAGCGCGATCAGCCGCTCCTCCGACGCCACCAGAGGGTTGATATCGATCTCCTTGATCCACCGCTGTTCCACCACCAGCCGGCTAAAACGCACCAGAAGCTGCTCCAGGTCCGCGAGTGGCACCGGCTTTCGGCCGCGCACTCCTTGCAGCGCGATGAAGATCTTCGTCTGTTCCATCATGCGGCGGGCCAGCGTAGTATTCAACGGCGGCAGCGCCAGGGCGCGGTCCTTGTAAACCTCTACCAACTGGCCGCCCGACCCGAACAGCAGCACAGGCCCGAATTGCGGATCAATGCTGCTCCCTACGATCAGCTCGTAACCCTCGCGCGAAATCATGGGCTGAACCGTCACGCCTTGGAAGTGGCCCGGCCCCACCTTCTCGGTGACACCTCTTTCAATTGCCGCCCACGCGCGCCGCACCGCATCATCGTCGCCTAGATTCAATTGCACGCCGCCAACGTCGGTCTTGTGCGTCACGGTTTCCGAATGCAGCTTCAGCACTACCGGATACCCGATCTCGCCCGCAAATTTCACCGCTTCGTCGGGCGTCGTCGCCACCAGCGTACGCACGGTGGGAATGCCGTACAGAGCCAGCAACTCCTTGGACTCCGCCTCGGTCAACAGATTGCGCCCGGACTGGCGCACCTTCGCGATCATCGCTGCCACCTGCTCGCGCGCCGTCGAACCCGCGCTGGGCGCAAGGGCCGGCGTTTCATACAGGGCGCGCAGGTTGTAGGTGTAGTGCCACATATACTCGAACAACTTGACGGCCGTGTCGGGGTACGGGAAGGTCGGAATTCCCGCGCCGTTCAGAATGTCCTCGCCACCTGCGGCCTCCACGCCTCCCATCCAACTTGCCAGCAGCGGCTTGCCATCCAGCTTGGCGAAGGGTTTCAGCTTTTCCGCAATGGCCGTCGGATCAGTCATCCCTTGCGGCGTCATGATCACCAGCAGTCCATCCGTCCCTGGGTCCTTCGCCGCTATTTCCACAGCTTTGGCGTATCGCTCCGGTTCGGCGTCGCCCAAAATATCAATCGGGTTGCCGTGGCTCCAGGCCGCTGGCAGAATCTCGTTCAAAGCAGCGGTCGTTTCTTCGGAGAGTTCCGCCAGTTTGCCATCGAGTGCCATCAGAGCGTCCGTCGCGAGCACGCCCGGGCCGCCGGCGTTGGTGAGGATCGTCAGCCGCGGTCCCGCCGGCCGCGGTTGTTTGGCCAGAACCTCCGACATGTAGAACAGATCCGAGATGTTCGCCACGCGCAACACACCGCACCGGCGAAACGCGGCTTCGAGCACCTCGTCGCTGCCAGCCAGCGAGCCGGTGTGTGATGCCGCCGCTTTGGCTGCCGCGGCGCTGCGGCCTGCTTTGATCACAATGATTGGCTTGCTGAGCGCTACTTCGCGCGCGGCGGAGAGGAAAGCGCGCGCATCGCCAACCGATTCCATATAGATGATGATGCTGCGCGTGCGCTGGTCATCCCCCAGGTATTCGATCAGATCGCCCCATCCCACGTCCAACATGGAGCCGATCGAAAGGAACGCGCTGAAGCCCACCTGCTCGCGCAAGCTCCAGTCCAGAATCGCCGTGCATAGCGCGCCGCTCTGGCTGATCAGCGCGACGTTCCCTGGCCTTGCCATGGCGGTAGCGAACGTGGCGTTTAAGCCGCTGAGCGGGCTCATCACGCCCAGGCAGTTCGGCCCGATAATGCGCATCCGTCCACGCCGCGCTTCCTGCAGCACCTGCTGCTCCAGCTCCGCCCCGGCCTTGCCCACTTCCTTGAATCCGGCCGAGATGACAATCGCCGCCTTGATCCCGCTGTCTACGCATTCCCGTATGACGCCCGGAACCGTCTTGGCCGGCGTGACCACCACCGCCAGGTCCACCTTGTCGGGCACCGCCGCGACATTCGGATACGCGCGGATGCCGAGAACGCTAGGCCGCTTCATATTCACCGGAAACACAGTTCCACCGAACGGGCTGTTGATCAGGTTCCACAAGACCGTGCGGCCCGCGCTTCCCTGCGTTTCCGTCGCGCCAATCACCGCCACATTGTGCGGAGCAAAAAACACGTCCAATGGGCTGTGCTTTTGCAGCCCGAGGATATCGTGTGCCTTTTCGCCAGATCGAGTCTCTTTTACCATTACAGTTATTGTCCGCAATTCCGGGCGTCTTGGCGATCACCCCGATGCACTAGGCGGTTTTACTCGTGTCGAAGAAGCGCCGGCATGTTACGATTGTGCAAGTTCAGCGGACCTTCTCGCTCTTCAGCCCTCCAAGGCGGCCATCGTGATTCGTTATTTCGCTACCCTTCGGCAGGAACTTCGTCCTATGCTCCGCCTGGCTACTCCGCTGGTGACGGCGGAATTGGGCTGGATGGGCATGGGCATTGTCGACACCATGATGGTCGGCCGTGTGAGCGCTCAGGCGATCGGCGCTGTAAGTCTGGGCAGCGTGCTTTTCTACGCGGTAGCCATGTTCGGCAGCGGCCTGATGCTCGGTCTCGATACGCTGGTTTCGCAAGCCTACGGCGCCCGCCGGCTGATGGACTGCCACCACCCCCTGGTCAGCGCCGTCTATTTCAGTCTGCCGCTCGCGCCGCTGCTGATGCTGCTGGTCTGGGGCTGGGTTCCGCTGCTGGCACGATTCGGAATCAATCCCTCGGTGCTGCGCCAAACTGTGCCGTACTTGATGGCCATCATGTGGAGCACGTTTCCGCTCCTCTTATATTTCGCCTTGCGCCGGTATCTGCAAGCTATGAATCGCGTCACACCCATCATGTTCGCTCTGGTCACCGCGAACTTGGTGAATCTGGTGGGGAACTGGATTTTGGTCTACGGCCATTTCGGCGCACCGGCCATGGGCGCGGAGGGATCTGGCTGGGCCACCTGCATTTCGCGCGTTTACATGGTGCTGGTCCTGATCATCTATTTGTTTTATGACGCAGCCAGGAACCGCACCGGCCTGTTTGACGCGCCGCTCGCAATCGATTTCAAGAGAATCGGTGAGCTTGTCCGCCTGGGGCTTCCGGCCGCGACGCAGATTTCGCTCGAAATCGGTGTTTTCGCGGCGGCCACTGCGCTCATCGGCACACTCGATCCTCTGTCGCTGGCTGCGCACCAGATCGCGATGAATACCGCGAGCTTCACCTACATGGTTCCGCTGGGCATTAGTTCTGCGGCTGCGGTGCGCGTGGGGCAGGCGCTCGGCCGAGGTGATGTGCACGCCGCCGGACAAGCCGGTTGGACCGCTATGGGGCTGGGCGCAGCGTTTATGGCCAGCGCAGGTGTGGTTCTCATCACTGTGCCTCAGTACGTGGCCCGCGTTTTCACCACCGACCATGCCGTGATCCGGACCGCCGTCTCGCTGCTGGCTGTCGCTGCGGCATTCCAGCTTTTCGATGGATTGCAAACCGTGGCCACTGGCGCGCTCCGCGGCACGGGCGATACCCGCACACCCATGTTTTGCCACCTGCTGCTCTACTGGCTGCTCGGCCTGCCGTTGGGTTACGTGCTTTGTTTCGCGCTGGGTTGGGGCGCCGTCGGGCTTTGGGTTGGGCTCTGCGTGGCGCTCATTCTGATTGGCTCGGTTCTGCTCGTCGTATGGACCCGCAAGGTTCACGCCATGGCGGCCCATCACGCGGCAGCGGTCTGAATTCTACTGTTGGGTATTCACTGCCTTGTAGGCGTTAATGAACTCGCTCACCAGGTCGTCAACAGCGTCTGTTACCGTGCGCTCGATCGCTTTAGGGGCCGCTGGCGCCACTCTTTGATCACCCCAGGTCTCCGTCACCGTCTTGGTAGTCTTATCGCGATTCAATAGCACGATTTGATACAGGCCCATATTTATGACGAGAGAAACGGGCCCTTTAGATAGCAGCGTCTTCCTCGGCGGCCGCGCCGAAGAGATATTCAGGCCCAGAAACTCGACCGCATCGTGATCGACGATGATCCCTGCGTCGCGGAGCTTCTGCTCGATCGTGATGCGCAAGCCGTCCCCTGAGACGCCCTCGCGCTCAATCTCATTGGCAGGGGAATCCACGACGACTTTGACGGCCTTGAGACCGCGCAGAGTCGAGCGATCCATCGACGAGTCGCTCGCCGCGCAATGTGCGGCCAGAGCCGTCATCAAAGCCAAACCAGCGTACATGCTACGCGGCATCATATTCGTCATTTTACCGGCTCGCGGAGCGTGATCACGCGGTCCGCGTCGAGGTTGCGCTCCACTTGCCGGATTCCGCTCGGCCACCGGATCTCGATCTGTTCCACCTTTGTGGCAGACCCCAGCCCGAAATGCAGGCGCAGATCGTTCTGTGAAAGATAACTCCCGCCGCTGCGTACCTCCTCGAGCTGCGTGTGCCCTTCCGCCGTCACGCGAACCTGAGCGCCAATGGCGCTGCGATTCGATTTCACCCCCTCCAGCTTCAGGATCGCCCAATGGCCGGCCGGCTTGTGCGCGGCCTTAAGCAGCGTGGGCGGCTCATTCTGGTTGTTGATCACGATTTCGACCGAGCCGTCGTTATCATAGTCGCCGAACGCCGCGCCACGTGCAGCGTGCTGTTCCAGAATTCCTGGCCCCGCGCGCTCGGAAATGTCGGTAAACGTGCCGTCGCGATTGTTGCGATAAAGGATTGCGCGGTCCTTGTAGCGGATATCGATATTCAGGCGATCCACCTCGGGAAACACGTGGCCGCTGACCAGCAGCAGATCTTTCCAGCCGTCATTATCGAAATCGAAGAAGCCGCATCCCCATCCTACCCAGCGCGTGTTGCGGGCGAGACCAGCGGCGATCGTGACGTCGTCAAAATCACCGGAGCCGCGGTTGTGGTACAGCGTTTCGCGTTCGTCGGAAAAATTCGTGCGGAAGATGTCGGGTTTGCCATCGCCGTCATAGTCGGTGGATGTGGCCCCCATGCCCGACATGGTTTTCCCGTTCTCATCAAGTGCCGCCCCGCGTACCAGCGCCTCCTCGCTGAATGTGCCGTCGCCGCGATTGACATACAGCAACGACGGCGTTTGATCGCAAGCGACGAAAATGTCGGTTCGTCCATCCTGGTTGAAATCGCCCGTCAGCACGCCGAGGCAATAGCTTTGATTGGGTTTTGAGATTCCCGAAGCGTCGGAGACATCCGTGAATGTGCCGTCGCCGTTGTTGTGATAGAGGATGTTGTGATCGAACGGGAGTCCACGTGGGCCGCAGTTCACCGCGATGTCACGATACCAGCAATAGGGATTCTCGCCCGGTTTCGGTGTGGTGGCGAAGTCGAACTTCAGGTAATTCGCGACGAAAATGTCGAGATGCCCATCGTTGTCGTAATCGAGAAAGGCACAGCCCGTGTTGTAGCGGGCGCGATCCTGCTTGAGGCCGGCCTTGGCGGTGACGTTTTCAAACCGGCGGCCGTCCACATTCCGGTAGAGAGCCAAGCTGCCCCACGACGTGACCAGCAAATCGGTGAAGCCGTCGTTATCGAAGTCGCCGGCGCACACACCCTGGCTCCAGCCGTTACTCTTGAGCCCGGTCTCTTCGGTGACGTCGGTGAAATGGCCGTTGCCGTCGTTCCGGTAGAGGCGGTTCGTGCCGCCCGGGCCCGAAAGCACGAAGATATCGAGCAGCCCGTCGTTGTTGTAGTCGATGAACGCCACCCCGCTGCCGGTGGTTTCGACAATGTATTTCTTCGACTCATTGCCACCGTTTGGAAAACTCTGGTCAAGGCCGGCCTGCCGGGCGATATTGCGGAAGTCCGGCAGCTCGGGAGAATCCGCCGCGAGTGTGGCCGCCATCAGCAGAACAACGGCGCGTTTCACTGGTTGGGGGCTTTTTCACCGAGCTTCTTGAGAAACTCGGTAAACTCGCCGGCCGGCGGACGCTGCAGCTTGTCGATCACGTCCTTCTCGCGCAGCGCATCCGCGTTTCGCCCCGCATTGCGGTAGGCGAGCATCAGGTTGTAGTGGACGGATTCGTTCTCCGGCTGTAGGCGCGCCGCCCGCTCCAATAATTGGATGGCGTCCGTGTAGCGCTTGGCGTCGGACCGCATCCTGGCCACGGCGAGCAGCGCCTGGGCGAAATCAGGGGCCAACGCCAGCGCGCGCTCAAATCGCGGCGCCGCCTCCTGCGGTTTGTTTTCCGCCAGCAGAATTTGGCCGGTCTCGTACTCTGCGACTGCGTCGTTTGGATTCAGCTTCAGTTCCGCCGCGAATTCCTCCCGCGCTTCGTGCATCGCATCCGGCGTGTGCGATTGCATCAGCAGAGCCCGCGCCAGCCGGAAGTGAAGATTCACGGCCGCCGGATTCTTCTCGATCGCCTTGCGATATTCGGCAACCGCGTCGGCGTACCGTCCCTGCACCTCGAAAATCTCGGCCGAGACCTGGTTCACGCGATACGAAGCCGGCGTTTTCTGAAACATCTGGAACACCACATCGTTCCAGGCCTTCATGTGCAACTTGGCGGCTTCGTATAAAACATCGGCATCGGCCGGAAACTGTTTTTCCAGCTCCACCACAACGGGTAGCGCCGCGTCCACTCGATTGCGCGCCAGATGGCACTGCGCCAGCGCGAGACCCGCGAGGCGCCGAAGATCGGCATCCTGATTCGTTGTAAACGCTGCGGAAAGGTCGTTCACCGCCAAATCGCACCCGCCTACCGCCGCCCGCGAGAGCGCGAGGAACGTCCGCGCGTGAGGATCGCCAGGTTTCTGCCTAAGTGCTTGCTCTAGCGTGGCTTGTGCATCGGCATACTTGCCCTGGCGGAACTCCTCAATCCCTTCGGCGACCCGATCCTGCGCATAAGCCGCGGCAACGAAAAACAGCGCGGCCAGACTAATGCCCCGCATCGTCCATGACCAGATCGAGATTGCTGAAGCGGTGGCGCATCCTGCCGTCGAAAAGCCGGAAGCTGACCAGCGGTGGCGCGCCGGGCGCGATTTTCGGCGGCGGGGCGAACCGTTCGGAAGGCGGAGTCGCAATTTCGACCACGCGGCCGGACTCGATCACAAGCCTCGTCAATTTTTCTACGTCGGCCGGAGCAAGCAACGCCAATAGTAGTAGCGGCGTCATAGGTCACTGATATTCTACAATGGTAAATTACCTATGGCAGAAAAAGAGAAGGCGGTGAAGGAGCCGATGCCGCCGTTAAACGTCTGGCTGGCGCCGGTCGCGGTCGGTTGGCTGGTGCCGGGCGGCGGGCATTTTCTGTTGAAGCGCCGGGGCCGCGGCCTATTGCTGGCGGCTTCGATCACCTGCATGTTCGCGATGGGTCTGCTGATGCGGGGCGCGATGTTCAAACCGGAGTCCGGGGATATCCTCACTATTCTGATCAACTGGGGTGGATTTGCCGGCGACATTTCTTCCGGCATTCTGTACCTGCTGACTACATGGCTCGGATATGCCCAGCCGGACATGGCTGGTGCGGTCCATGACTATGGCACCAAGTTTCTGGTGACTGCCGGTCTGCTAAATATCCTGGCGATGGTGGACGCTTACGAAATCGCGGGAGGGAGGAAGAGCTGATGCCTAAAATGACCCTTTCGCACTTCGAGGCTTCGTTTCTGTTTGCGTTGTTTGCGTCGGTGGTTCTCGGAGTGGTGAGCAAACGCACGGATAAGGAACGGCTCAACTACGGCCTGTACGTTTTCGGATGCTTTGTGGCGGCGCTATTCGGCATCGGGTGGCTGATGCACTTCGGCCACGGTTAGGAAGTTGGAGCGTACCACTGGGCCGTGCGACCCCCGTTTTGACCCCCACTTTGTAAACGGGGCGGGCATCCGCCGAGCGCCTTTAGGCTTCTCCGTTCAGGTTTCCCCGCCGGAGCTTGCTCACCAGCGCAGTTTCATTCGAGCCGGACTCCCTATTTTTGACTGTTGGATCAAAAATTAGGGACCGTCACCTGCTTTGCAGAGACGCTCCGGTATGATCTTACACTGTTCTGAAGTGTGCTGACAAACGGATTCTCGGACACAGCCTTGGCCCCGCAACCTATTCACCCGATTAGAGGGATAATCACCGGTGTGTGCATCGGCTATTTTGCGAAAAAATGCATTCACGAGTTAACTGCCACGTTATACACCGCATTAGCACCTGGGCCAGGGGTCAAGGCCCGTCCCAAGAACACCTTTCACTTCGGATGTTTTTTCCACGGCTAATCCACTGCACATTCCGGATAATTGTCTGAAAATGCACTACGCAATTTCTGAGGAAATGTGAATTAAATTTTTCAGATTCCGCTTTGAACGACAGCTTTCCGAGTGTATAAATAAGAAGTGGGCGGAAGTTTTACGGACGTGTTAAGAACCGGGAGGCGCGATGGATGTAAATAGAATCCTGGCAGCACTACGCCAGGAGCGTGAGCAACTTGATGCAGTGATCATGAACCTGGAACACCTGGCGCAGAGCCGCGAGCATCGCCGCGGCAGACCGCCGGCCATCCTCACCGCCGCGAGGAAACGCGGCCGTCCGCGGGGTAGCAAGAACCGGATACCGCGTGTCAATGGCGCGCTCGCCGGCGTGGCGGAGCGCCCGGTTCGAGCCATGGCGGCGGGTCAATCCGTTCTCCTGGACGAACCACCTCAAGCAGGACCATTCGAAGCGGCTTGACCTGAGTAATTGCATTTCCGGCGCGCGATGTGTGCCCCCGGGAAATGCAAACGGCTTCGCAAAGTTCGCTGTTCCGCATTCCTCTCCCTGGGACAATCACTCACGCGGGCGAGCCGGCATGGCGAAACTGGATTTCCACCGGTACAGGGTGTTCTCGCAGAATTCTGGGCAAGAACTTTAAGTCACCGTATTTTCAATACCTTGCATGGATTATGCGTTTTGGCACTCGTCTTGCCATGCGATACTAAGAGCATCAATCTCAATCGGTGTTTTTTATAAATGTCGCACCTTCAAGAGGCGATTAGCCGTTACAACAAGATCCTCGAAGCGCCTCCGCACAAGGATCTCTCGTGGGTCAAGATCCTGCATGAACAGATGGAGGCGGAGCGGCTATCCGCGGGTGGCCGCCTGCTTTGTCCTTTTCTTCGCCCCAACTTCGTGACTCGCAAGCAGTATGAGTCGATGGTGAAGACTGGTGAAGCGCTCATGTCGGCCATCGAGCGCATGGAGCAGATGACGCTGGCCACGCCCGCGCTGTTGGCGCGTGTGCAGTTGCTGCCGGCGGAGAAGATGCTCGCCGCCGTGGACCCTGGGTATCACATGTCGGAGGTTGCAGCGCGATTCGACCTGCATCTTTCGAACGGGACGTTACAAGTAGTGCAGTATAACGCCGACTCTCCGTCTGGCCTCGCGTGGGCGGAAGGGCTTGCCGATATTTTCTACGACTGCCCGCCGGTGAAGGAATTCCGCAAGCAGTATACGCTGACGCGCATTGGAGGCAAGAAATACTTCTTGTCGGCGCTGCTCAAGGCGTACAAACAGTTCGCCGGGCCCAAGAAGCCCAACATCGCCATCCTGGAATTCCGAACGCCGTTCGCGGGCAACGGGCAGGGCGAATATCAGCTGTTTCGGGACTTCTTCCGGGAAGCCGGCTACGCGACGGAAATTGTTTCTCCTGAACAACTGGAATATCGCAACGGCGTGCTGCGCAGCGGCAATTTCGAGATCAACCTGATCTACCGGCGCATCAGCGTGCAAGAGTTTCTGATGCGTTTCGATCTTTCGCATCCGCTGGTGCAGGCGTATCGCGATCACGCGGTATGCGTTGTGAACAGTTTCCGGTCGGAAATGACTCACAAGAAGGCGCTGTTTGGCCTACTGACGGACGAAACGTTGACCGCGAAGTTTCCCGCGGTGGAACGCAGGGCCATTCGTGACCACGTGCCGTGGACGCGCCTCGTGGCGCCGGGCAAGACGGCTTACCGCGAGCGGACGATCGACTTGCTTGATTTCATTCACCAGCAGCGTGAAAAGCTCGTGCTCAAGCCGAACGACGATTACAGCGACCAGCAGAGCTTTGTGGGCTCAGAGCTGGACCAGCAGGCGTGGGAGCGGGCCATCCGGCAGGCGCAACGGTCGCCGTACGTGGTTCAGGAACGGGTGGAACCGGCGATGTCGGTTTTCCCGATGATGACCTACGGGCATCTGGAGTATCGCGAGATGCAGGTGGATGTGCATCCCCAGACGTTTCTGGGGAAGGTCTCGGGGTGTGCGAGCTGGCTTTCGGGGGGAGCGGCCGGAGCTTATTCGTCGTCAGGCGGTCTCGCGGCGACCTTCATCCTCGACCAGAAGTAGTTGGTGAGACGTATCCGGCCCGTACCAGCTACGGCGTCGCGCGATTCAGTTTCACTTTGCCGACGATTTCGCCTTCGTCGACGGTTCCCTTCATTTCACCTTCGAGGTGATCGTTCACCAAGGTCAGCGTGAACTTGAAAGGGTTGGTGGACTGAGCGGAGACGACCTCAAAGGAGACCTTCTCGCCATCCACCTTGCCGTTGCGGATGGTGCCTTCGTCTCCGCCGCCGGTGCGGCCGATCTTTCCAGTGACCGTATCCGCCTTCTGCACCAGCTCGACTTGCACCTCCGTCGTGCTCCCGGCATCTTCGACATCGATGGTGCCGGACCACTTTCCTGAGATATCCGCGGCGCTCAGCGCCAGCGCCAGCCATGGCAAAATCCAAAGAGCTCTTTTCATCACACAACCTTCCTGAAGCCCCTGTTCAATTGGGATATCACACCCCGGTTTCCCACTGAAGGACGAACGCTTAGAAGCCGGGGTTACCTCCGCCAGGGACCGCATTTCAGTATAATGCTTCGTTACTCTATACTTTCGTGGCGAGGACTAACCGTAATGATTCGATTGGCAGCTCTAGCTTTGATTGGAGGCACGCTAGCGGCGCAGACGCCGCCGGCAGCACCGGCTGACGCAGCACAGCCGAAACCGGCGCGCGAGAACGGCCTATACGCCGTAATGACGACCACGCAGGGCGTGATCACCCTGCGTCTGTTCGAGAAAGAAACACCTATCACTGTCCGGAACTTCACGAGCCTCGTCCGGGGGACGAAGGAATTTCGCGATCCTAAGACGGGGCAAATGGTGAAGAGGCCCTTTTATACAGGCATCACGTTTCACCGTGTGATCCCTGGGTTCATGATTCAGGGGGGCGACGCGATCGGCAACGGCAGGTACGATGCGGGCTACACTATCGCGGACGAATTTGTCCCGACACTCCAGTTCGACGTCCCTGGACGTCTAGCCATGGCCAACATTGGCGAACCACACACGGGCAGCACGCAGTTCTTCATCACCGATGGCACGCCAACCTACTTGAATGGGAAGCACACTATCTTTGGGCAGGTGATCGAAGGCCAGGACGTGGTCCACAAGATAGCCGCAGTGCCCACCGTCGGAGAGAACAAGCCGAAGACACCGGTGAAGATCCTGAGCATCAAGCTCGAGCGCGAAGGGCCACCACCAGCGCCTGCCGCGACCAAGAAGAGTGGCACGGCGAAGAAAGCAACCACACCGGCAAAGAACTGATTGGGGTCGAACTTAAGTTCGACCCGGCACGCTGAAGCGTGCGCCACGGTCAGCTTGCCAGCTCGAGTTCGATTTTCTTCTGAGTGGGATCGAGTTTGAGAACGCGGAAACTGCGAATCTGGCCGGAACGGACAGGCTCGCGTTTGCCATCCGATGCCCCGCCGGCCTGACCGTGTTTCCACTTGGCGGCGAGCATGGAACTGAGGGCGGAGAGATCGGCCTTCGCGGGTTCGGCGCTTGGCGCAGCCTGCTTCGAATCGGCTTGTCCCACGTTGCAATAGGCCTGGATGCCTTCGCCGAGCTCGACAACCGCCTTGCCGCGCGACACGTCCGCCACGCGCCCGCTCACCAGATCACCTTCCTTGTGCTCGGCGATGTACTCGTCGATCGAGGTGGGCTGAAGCTGCTTGAGGCCCAGGCGAATGCGGCGCTTGGCGCGATCCACTTCTAGCACTGCAGCCCGCACGGCTTGGCCGACTTTGAGCGCTTCCTGGGGATGATTGATACGTTTTTCCGCGCTGATATCGCCGACGTGGATCATGCCCTCGATGGCCTCATCGAGCTGCACGAACGCGCCGAACTTGGTGAGGCTGGTGATGGGGCCCTCGACGACGCTCCCGGCCGGGAATCTTTTCTCCGCTTGCTCCCAAGGGTCGCCAAGGGCCTGCTTCAGGCCGAGAGAAATCCGCCGCTCGCCGGCACTGACGCCGAGCACCACGATCTCGACCGAATCACCGGGCTTGACGACGTCAGCCGGTTTGCGCACCTTCTTGGACCAGGAAAGCTCCGACAGGTGAATGAGGCCTTCGACGCCGGGCTCCAATTCGACAAACGCGCCAAAATCGGTGACGCGCGTGACCACCCCTCGGATGCGCTCACCAGCCGTGTACTTTTCAGCCGCGGCAGTCCACGGGTCGGGCTGGAGCTGCTTCAAGCCGAGCGAGATGCGGCGCCCGCGCTTGCCTGTGCCATGCTGCTCAATTTTGAGAATCTGGACGTCAACCTGGTCGCCGGACTTGAGCAGATCGGCGGGCATGTTGACACGGCCCCAAGACATGTCGGTCACGTGCAGCAGACCGTCGACGCCACCGATATCGACGAAAGCGCCGAAATCGGTCACGGTGCGCACCGTGCCGGGGACGACCATACCTTCTTTGAGGTCCGTCAGGCGCTGCTCGCGCGCTTTGGCTTCTTCTTCCTCGACGACGACGCGACGATCCACCACGACATCCTCGTCGGCGACATCCAGCTTGATGATCTTGCAGGTGATCTCCTGCCCGACTAGTTTCTCCATCTCGGCAGCATCTTTGGCTCCACTGCGTGAGGCGGGCATGAAGGCGCGCACGCCGACATCGACGCTCAGACCACCCTTGACGACGCCGCTGACGACGCCCGCGATGGCACGTTTTTCCTGAAACGCTTTCTCGAGGCCGCTCCAGTCCTTGGGCCGCTGTACCTTGAGCTTGGAGAGCCGGTAGTAGCCCTCTTCATTGCGCCCGTTGATGCCGACGCGAAGCTTATCGCCGGGATGAATCCCCTCGGGAAACTCAGAAGCGGGCAGGATGCCCTCGATCTTCCAGCCGATATCGACGAGGACCGAGTCGGCGGCGACGGCAATCACAACACCCTCCCGGCCGCTATCGGCCTCTGCGGGAGAGGCGTGAGCCTGTTCGAACTGAGAAAGGATGTCGCCGAAGGAAGAGTCTGAGTCCGCACCACTGGCTTCGAGATTGCGGCTCACTACTGGATTGGGCATGAGACTTTCTTTTTATTGTGGCACAATCGCGGATGAGATCACACTTGGCTCCAGGGGAATCCACCGCGGGCTGGACGAAGTTGCTGCGTCCACAGGACGTTCTGCTGCTGGTGTTGTTCGCCGGTCTGGCGGCCGCGAGTCCAACCAGGGATGCACACGAAATTGTCCTGCTGCTGGCGCTGGCCGCTGTGCAGATTGCGGGGCCGAAAATACCGGCGTTGGGAACGGCGCGGGGAAAGGTCTTGTGGATTGTCCTAGAAATGCTGTTAGCGTATGTGCTGATCGGGCACTCAGGCGTGCAAACGGGGGAAGGATGGGGCGTAGGAGGCTTGAACGGCAATTACTATCTGATCCTGCTTCTGCCGATGATTTCGGCCGCCACGTATCTCGGAGTGGTAGGCTCCTGGCTGATTACATTGCTGTGCTGCGGCTGCTACCTCTCATTCGTTCTGTTTGTGGATTTCGTGCGGTACACGATTGAGCCGGACCAGGTGCAGGTCCTGGTGATGCGGTTATGTTTTCTCGCTGTAGTTGGAAACCTGGTGAACGTGCTGGCGGAAGCGCTGCGCGTGCAATCGGCGAACTACCGCAGGGCGGCGGAGGAGTTGGCGGAGGCCAACCGGAACCTGAATGAAGCCGAGGCCGCGGTACGGCGTTCGGACCGGCTGGCGGCGTTGGGACAACTTTCCGCGGGACTTGCGCACGAGTTGCGGAACCCGTTGGGGACAATTCGGGCTTCGGCGGAAATGCTGTCGCGCAGCGTGCCAGCGGACAACGAAGTGGCGCGCGAAGTTGCCGGATTCATTGCGAGTGAAGTGGACCGGTCGAACTCGCTCGTGACGCGATTTTTGGATTTCGCGCGACCGATGCAATTGAAGCTGGCAACGGCGGATCTGAGCGAGGTGCTGGATCGAGCTGTGGCGCTGGTGGAGCGTGATGCGCCACAACATCGAGTGACGGTTTACAAGAACTATTCCCCGGATCTGGCGCCGTTTGCATTCGATGCCGAGTTAATGGAGCGCGTTTTCTACAATCTGCTGCTCAACGCCGCTCAGGCGAGTGAGGAAGGCGGGGCGATCACGCTGAAGACGCGGCGCCTGGACGGGACGGCGGAGGTGGCGGTGATTGACCGCGGCCCGGGCATAGATCCGAAGATCAGGGAGCAGATTTTCAATCCGTTTTTCACCACTAAAAGTAACGGAGTGGGATTGGGGCTCGCCATTGTTTCGAAGATCGTGGACGAGCACGGCGGTAGAATGGCGGTGGAAAGCGAACCTGGCAAAGGCAGCATCTTCCGGGTGTTCCTGCCCATTCAACAGAAAACATGAAGCCTCGCATCCTGGTGGTGGACGATGAAGAGAAGCTGCGGCGCGTGATTGAGCTACAGCTTTCGGCGGCCGGGTATGACGTGGACAAGGCGGCGTCGGCTGAAGAAGGGCTACGGCTCGCGGAGCGGGCGGATCTGGTTCTGACGGACCTGAAGTTGCCGGGCATGGATGGGCTGGAGCTGCTGGCGGCCATTCGGCGGCAGAACATGCAGGCGCCCGTGATCGTGATGACCGCGTTCGGCACGATTGAAGCGGCCGTACAGGCGATGAAGTCGGGCGCGGTGGATTTCCTGCTGAAGCCTTTCTCGCTCGATCACCTGATGGCGGTCATCCAGAAGGCGCTGGAAGTGCGCGCGCTGCGCGATGAAAACCGCATGCTGCGCGAGGAACTGGGAAAGCGGTACGAATTTGACAACATCATCGGACGCAGCCCAGCGATGCAGGAAATCTTCGCGACGATCGAGCGCGTGGCGCCATCCCGTGCGACCGTGCTGCTGGCGGGCGAGAGTGGTGTGGGCAAGGATCTGATCGCACGCGCGATCCACTTTCACTCGCCGCGGCGCGACCGGCCATTTGTGAAGATCAATTGCACGGCGCTTCCGGAAAACCTGATGGAGAGCGAGTTATTCGGATACGAGAAGGGCGCCTTCACGGGAGCGAACACAACCAAGCCCGGTAAGTTCGAACAAGCCGACACGGGCACGGTGTTTCTGGACGAGATCGGCGACGTGCCGGCTTCGATTCAAGTGAAGCTGCTGCGGATTCTGCAAGAGCGCGAATTTGAGCGACTGGGCAGCAATAAGACGCGGCACATCGACGTGCGGGTGATCGCAGCGACGAATCAGGATCTGCGGGCGGCGCTCGAGCAAGGGACGTTTCGCGAAGACCTTTACTACCGGTTGAACGTAGTTCCGATCAACATCATTCCTTTGCGCGAGCGCATGCAGGATATCCCGTTTCTGGCGGAGCACTTTCTGCACAAATACGCGGCGGAGGCTGGAAACCGTCTTCAGGGCATCACGCCGGCAGCGATGAGCAAGCTGATGTCTTACCACTGGCCGGGTAACGTGCGCGAGCTGGAGAACGTGATCGAGCGCAGTGTGGTGATGTGCAGCGGGGAGACTCTGGATGCGGCCGACATCAAACTGGACAACGCACCGCGCGCGCGAGGCGCCGGAGCGGAACTCACGCTGCCGCCGGGCATGACGCTCGACCAGTACGAGCAGGAGCTCATTCGCGAGGCGCTGAAACGTGCCAACGGAAATAAGAGCCAGGCGGCGCGGTCGCTCGGGCTCACGCGCAATGCGTTACGCTACCGGTTGGCGCAGATGGGATTGGAACCGGACGGAGGCCAGAATGAAGAATGAGCGGCGCTACTTGGGCGACGACCACACCGACGCGCCGCCGCGGCCCTCGGGTGGTTCCATGCTGCCCTTGAGAATGGCGCGCGCGGCATTATAGCCGGGTGCGCCCATGACGCCGCCACCGGGATGCGCGCCAGACCCGCATAAATAAAGGCCGTGAATGGGCATCCGGTAGCGAGCCCAGCCTGCGACCGGACGCATGGAAAACATCTGATCCAGGCTCATCTCACCGTGGAAAATGTTTCCGCCGGTGATGCCGAACCGCCGCTCGAGATCGAGAGGCGTGAGCACCTCACGCGCCAGGACGAGGGATCGGAAATTGGGCGCGTATTCTTCGATGAGACTCAGGACATGATCGGCGTACGGCTCGCGGACATCGTCCCAGTTGGCATCACGAAGCGTGTAGGGCGCGTACTGAAGGAAGATGCCCATGATGTGGTGGCCGGGCGGCGCGAGCGATGGATCATACATCGTGGGAATCGTCATCTCGAGCATGGGACGGTCGGAGGGGCGGCCGTACTTGGCATCATCCCAGGCGCGCTCCACGTAATCGATCGACGGGCAGATGTGCATGGTGGCGCGATGTTGCGGCCCCGCGCCGGGCAGAGCACGAAAATCCGGAAGACCGGCTAACGCCATGTTGATCTTGAGCGAGGTGCCCTCGGTACGAAACCGGCGGATGGACTCGCGAAATTCGGGATCGAGCTCGGCTTCCTCAACGAGCCGCAGAAATGTCATATGGGGATCGAGATTCGACGCCACGATGGGCGCTTCAATTTCCTCGCCTTCTTCAAGCACGACTCCGCGGACGCGTCCGTTACTGGTGAGAATGCGCTGGACGGGAGCGTTTACGCGGATTTCGGCTCCCCGGCTGCGGGCGGATTGAGCAATGGCCTCCGAAATGGCGCCCATGCCGCCGCGCACGAAACCCCAGAGGCCGCGCTTGCCGCCGACGCCGCCCATGCAATGATGCAACAGGATGTACGCAGTGCCAGGCGAGCGTGGCCCGCCATTGGCGCCAATTACACCATCCGTAGCGAGCGTCACCTTCACTTCGGGCGATTCGAACCACTCGTCGAGAAAATCCGCGGCGCTCTGCGTAAAGATCTTGACCAGGCCGACCAGTTCACGGCGGCCCAGTTTGAGCAACTTGGCTGATAGTTTCAGGTATTCGATGAAATCGCCCGGGCCACGCGGCGGCAGGTTCGGGGGCGTCATGAGCAGCAGCGATTCGACCACCTCGGCGAGTTTTTCCAGGTGCTGCTCGAACTTGGGAAAGGTTTCGGCGTCGCGCGCGGAGAATTTGGCGATCTCGTCCAGCGTCTTACGTTCGTCCTGCCACATGAAGAAGTGGCGGCCGTCGGGAAACGCAGAGAAAAACGCAGGGTCCTTAGCATCGACGAAGTAGCCGAAACGGGCCAGTTCCAATTCGCGCACGATGCGTTCTTGCAACAGGCTTGCCAGGTACGCGGCGGTGGAAACGCGGAACCCGGGCCATATCTCCTCTGTCACCGAACACCCGCCCACTAGCTCGCGACGCTCGAGGACCAGGACCTTGCGCCCGGCGCGTGCCAGGTACGCTGCGGTGACCAGACCGTTGTGGCCTCCGCCGACGATGACAACATCAAATCGATTGGAGTGCATGCGAAAAATGCTACTGGCAGCGCCGGAATGCAACCACGGCTAACGGAGGCAGGGTGATTTCGATACTATTTGGCCGGCCGTGGCACTCGATCGGCCGGGATGGGATGCCACCGCCATTTCTCAAATTACTGCCGCCGAAACAATCCGCATCCGTGGAGAAGACTTCGTCGTAGATACCGGCAGCGGGCACGCCGAAATGGTATCCGGCGCGGACAACCGGTGTGAAATTGCAACAGAAGAGCAAAAAATCGGTGGGATCGGCGGCCTTCCGGAGAAAGGCGATCACGGAGTTCTCCACGTCGTGAAAGTCAATCCATTCAAATCCGGAGTAATGAAAGTCGACTTCATAGAGCGCGGGGTTCTGGCTATAAAAACGGTTTAACTCGCGCGCGAAGGTTTGCAGCTTGCGGTGGTAGTCAAACTGGACGAGTTCCCACGGAATGCTGGAAGCGTAATTCCACTCTTCGTACTGTCCGATCTCTGATCCCATGAACAAGAGCTTCTTGCCGGGGTGCGCATACATGTACGCCAGAAACGCGCGCGCGTTGGCGAAACGCTGCCATTCGTCGCCGGGCATCTTGCTGAGCAGCGACCGCTTTCCATGCACGACTTCATCGTGCGAGATCGGCAGGACAAAATTCTCCGTAAATGCGTAGAGCATGCTGAACGTGATGCTGTTGTGGTGATGTTTGCGGTAGATCGGATCCAAACTGAAATACTCCAGCATGTCGTGCATCCAGCCCATGTTCCACTTCATGGTGAAACCGAGGCCGTTCAGATAGACGGGCCGCGAGACACCGGAGAATGCTGTGGACTCCTCGGCAATCGTGACGGCACCCGGCACCTTGTGCGCAAGCTCATTGAAGCGCCGGATGAAGTCGATAGCCTCAAGGTTCTCATTGCCACCGTATTGGTTGGGAATCCATTGGCCAGCGGCGCGCGAGTAGTCGAGGTAGATCATGGAAGCCACGGCGTCGACTCGCAGACCGTCAATATGATACTGCTTCAACCAGAACAGGGCGTTGGAAATGAGAAATTCGCGCACTTCACTGCGCCCGTAGTTGAAAATGAGGGTGCCCCAGTCGCGATGTTCACCTTTACGAGGGTCGGCGTGCTCGTAGAGGGCCGTGCCGTCGAAGTACGCCAGGCCGTGGGCGTCTTTTGGAAAGTGCGCGGGGACCCAATCGACAATGACCGCCAGACCCTCCTGGTGGCAGCGATCGACCAAGTACATGAAGTCTTCCGGAGAACCGAAGCGAGACGTGGGCGCGTAATAGCCGATCAACTGGTAGCCCCAAGAGCCAGAGAACGGATGCTCCATGATGGGTAGGAACTCGATGTGCGTGTAGCCCATACCCTTGGCGTAAGTGACCAGGTTTTGCGCGAACTCTCGATAAGTCAGGATTTCGCCGTGCGGCCCACGCAGCCAGCTCTCCAGGTGGACTTCATAAACCGAGATAGGTCCGCGCAGCCAATCCTTGCGAGCGCGGGCTTCCATCCAGGCCTGGTCGTTCCACTGGTATTTGTCCAGATCAGCGACCAGCGAGGCTGACTTCGGCGGTGTTTCGCAGTGAAAGGCATACGGATCGGCCTTCAGTTGGCGATAGGCGCGAATGCGCGAACGGACGTTGTACTTGTAGGCGCAGCCCTCGCCGGCGCCGGGCAAAAAGAACTCCCAGATGCCGCCGTCGCGCAGGCGCATCGGGTGGCGGCGTGTGTCCCACTGATTGAAATCCCCGACCAGCGTGACGGTTTCGGCGTTGGGTGCCCAAACAGCAAAGCGCGTGCCACGCACTCCCTCGATTTCGGCCAGGTGCGCGCCGAGCATGGCGTAGCTTTCGTAGTTGGTGCCCTCGCCGTGCAAGTGGAGCTGAAAACTGGAAAGGATGGATGGAAAGCGGTAGGGGTCTTCCAACTCTACAGTGCCGCCATCGTACAGCTTGGCGCGGAGGCGGTAGGGTTGTTGATCTCCTTCCAGAACCGCAACATAGAAGCCTTCCTTGTGCCGCTTCGTCATGGGCCAGGCGGTTTCGCCGATGAGAACCTCGGCGGCGGTGGCTTGCGGCAGGAATGCTCGAACCTCCCAATGCCGCGGGCCATCGCGCTTCTGGACGGCGTGAGGTCCGAGCACGCGAAACGCGTCGCCGTGATATCCGCCCACCAATGCTTCGATGTCCGTTACAGTCATGCGACCCTATATTAATACAGCGATGGCATCGTACCACGAACTGCCGAAAGCGGAACTGCATTTACATCTGGAAGGGTCGGTCACGCCGGAACTGATGCGCGAGCTCGCGCCCGAAGCTTCCGCTGACGAGATCCGAACGCGATTCGGTTTTCACACGTTCCCGGATTTCCTGGAATGCTACAAGTGGGTGACCGGGTATCTGCGCACGCCGGATGACTATGCGCTCGTGACGCGCCGCCTGCTGGAGTCTCTAGCGCGGCAGAAAGTGCGATACGCGGAAATCACGCTATCGGCGGGCGTGCTCATTTGGAAAAAGCAGGAGTTCGGGCCGATTTACGATGCGGTCCAGCGAGAGGCCGCGCAGTCGACTGTGGAGGTGCGCTGGAATCTGGATGCGGTCCGCCACTTCGGAGCGGATCGTGCGATGCGGGTCGCCGAGCTGGCCGCTGAACGCACGGGTGAAGGAGTGGTGTCGTTCGGTATCGGAGGCGATGAAGAGCGCGGCCCGGCTGAATGGTTCGCGGAAATCTATCGGTTCGCTCGTGCGCATGGGCTGCGGTTAACGGCGCACGCGGGCGAGACGGCTGGCCCGGAGTCGGTGTGGGCTGCTCTGCGGATCGGCGCCGAAAGAATCGGCCACGGGATTCGCGCAGTGGACGATCAGGCCTTGGTGCGCCATCTGAGGGATCGCCAGGTACCGCTTGAAATCTGTATTTCGAGTAATGTGGCTACCGGCGCTGTGTCTTCGCTGAGTGAGCACCCCGTGAGGCGGCTTTACGAAGCAGGCATGCCGATCGTTTTGAATACCGATGATCCCGGGCTGTTCGGCACGACGCTCGAGCGTGAGTACGGGCTTGCGGCCAGCGAGTTTGGGTTTTCGGAAGCGGAACTAGTCGAGATCATCGACAATGGGTTTCGTTACGCGTTTGTGCCGGTGAAGCGTTAATCCCGTATTGCTGCTGCCGCAATTTGCACGATGTCCAGCAGCCTGGGCGGGCTGCCGGAAACGGTGGCCAGCGCATCGCGGAACATCGATTGGCAAAACGGGCAGGCGACTCCGACCGTAGCAGCTCCGGTTCGTGCCAGTTCTTCGGCGCGCTCCAGATTGATGCGCTTGCCTTTTTCCTCGCCGAGGAACATTTGGCCGCCGCCGGCGCCACAGCAGAACGAATGGGCACGGGTGCGCGGGGGATCGGTCTGGTGGGCGAATTGTCCGATGACCGCGCGCGGCTCCTTGTAGATATTGCGATATCGTCCGAGGAAACAGGGATCGTGATACACGACCGTCTCCCGCGCGCTGTTGCCTGTGGGCAGCCGGTCACGCAATCGCGCCAACAGTTCGCTGTGATGCTCGATCGGGATGGACGCTCCGAATTCCTTCCAGTCCTCGCTGATCGTGCGCACACAGTGCGGGCAGATGGAAATCATTTTCTTAACGCCTGCTTCCCGCACGTGATCGATGTTCGGCTCCGCTAATTGGGAAAACAAGTAATCGTTCCCCAACCGGCGAACGGGGTCGCCGGTGCACTTTTCTTTTCGCAGGACGCCAAAACTGATGCCCACGTGCCGCAAGACGCGAACCAGTGCGAGCACGATCTCGCGGCCATGCGGGTCGTAGGCGCCCATGCAGCCCAGCCAGAGGCAGTATTCTTGAGTGCCATCATAAATCGGCAGTCCGTGCTTCTCAATGAACTTCTGCCGCTCGCTGGAGGGAAAACCGAGAGAATTGCCGTTGCGCTCGAGCGTGAGGAACAGCTTGGTGCCGTATTCGTCTTCCCATTTGCCAGTGTTTACGGCGCCGCGGCGCAGGCCAATGATTATTGGAAGATGCTGAATCCCGACAGGGCAGGAGTACTCGCAGCCACCGCAAGTGGTGCACTGGAACGCGGCCTCACTCGAAATATATTTGCCTAACAACGGCTGGTCCGAGCGTGCGCCGTATTCGTTCAGGTATCCACGCACGCCCAGAATAATCTCTTTGGGATTGAGCACCTTGCCCGTGTTATAGGCGGGACAGAGCTCCGTGCAGCGCCCGCATTCGACGCAGGTGTACGCCTGGAGCGCAATCAGCTTGGTGATGTCCTTACCGGCGTCAAGGCCGAAATCTTCGTCGCCGGCGAGCGGCGGAATCTGGCTGAAGGCGTCACGGCGCGCAAATACCGTCACCGGGCTGAGCACCAGATGCAAGTGTTTGGTGTGGGGAATGAGCGGCAGGAACGCGAGCAGCGTCAGAGTATGCAACCACCAGTTGACTCGTGCTCCGATGGAACCTTCCGCGATCCAGAACTCGGCGAGATACGTCACCATGAGGATGAAAATCAGGAGGGCGATGACGCCCGATTCGCCGGACACCTTTCCCAGCCACACAGGGCGCACGATAAACCGGCGTGCTGCCAGCCCGGCAATGGAAATCGCAACCAGGACCGCAAACACGGCGATGACGCCGAAATACACCTCGGCAAAAACACTATCAGGAGGAATCAGCGTCACGCCGAAACCAGCCGCCAGGTGGTTGATCGTGACGATCCCGAATCCACAAAACCCCCAAAACACGAAGGCGTGTGCAATTCCGGGCAGCGGGCGGTCCCGAATTACTTTGCCCTGCAGAAGCACTTCCCAAATGAACCGGCCGATACGCGGGGCTAGCGGACGCAAGGTCCATGTCTGGTCCGGCTTGGCCGACTGAATGGTGCGGATGACCCTGTGGAAACGGAACCAGAAAGCATATGCCGATGCGCACAGCAGCACCGTGAAGATCAGCACTTCGGCCAGGGATAGCTGCATCGTTAACTGAATAGCCTATCATCACGGAGCGCGCCGCCGAGCTACTGGTAAAATAGAAAGTTTCGGGGGATTTTCCACACTTTGCGAATCATCGTCTCGGGGGCGGCGGGATTTATCGGCTCACACATGTGTGACCGGCTACTGGCCGAAGGTCACACGGTAGTAGCGCTGGACAATTTCTTGACGGGCTCCAAGCAGAACCTGGCGCATCTGTCCCGCAACTCTGCGTTTCAGTTTGTTGAACATGATGTCACGCGGCCCTTGGTATTGGATGGAAGGATCGAGGCTGTTCTCCATATGGCCTCGCCGGCGAGTCCGAAGGATTACCTCGAGCACCCGATCGAAACGCTGGACGTGGGCTCTGCCGGCACGCGGAATATGCTCGAGCTGGCGCGGGCGCACCAGGCACGTTTTCTGGTGACGTCCACTTCGGAGACTTACGGGGATCCGGCCGTGCATCCGCAAGTCGAAACTTACTGGGGCAACGTGAATCCCGTGGGACCGCGCTCCTGTTATGACGAGAGCAAGCGCTTCGCCGAGGCTCTGACCATGGCATATCATCGCGCCCACAACCTGCGCACAAACATCGCGCGTATCTTCAACACATACGGTCCGCGCATGAAGCTCAACGATGGCCGTGTCGTCCCGGCGTTCCTGGACCAGGCTTTGCGCGGCGAGCCGATTACGGTGTTCGGCGACGGCTTGCAAACCCGCAGCTTCTGTTACGTAAGCGATTTGGTGGACGGACTATATCGTCTCATGCAATCCGACGAGCGCTATCCGGTGAATCTCGGGAACCCGGACGAGATGACTATTCTCGAATTCGTGGAATGCATCCGCCGTCTGACGGGCTCGAAATCCGGCCTGGTTCACCAGCCGCTTCCCCAGGACGACCCTAAGCAGCGGAAGCCCGACATTACGAAAGCGAAGCGCCTCCTGGGCTGGGAACCCCGCGTATCGCTGGAAGAAGGCTTGCGCGAGACCATTGAGTATTTTCGAAAAGTGCAAGCGTTGGTGGTGTGAAGCGCTTCGTGCAAACCTAACGACGAGGAGTCTATCGAATGCGCATCGGAGTTCTGGGAACAGGTGATGTCGGCCGGGCGCTCGCCACTGGTTTGGTGAAGCTGGGTCATGAAGTGAAAATGGGCTCTCGTGAAACCGGCAACCCAAAGGCCGTGGCGTGGGCCGCGGAGGTGGGACCGCGTGCCTCATCAGGCTCCTTTGCCGATGCTGCGCAATTTGGCGAGCTCGTGGTGCTGGCCACCGTATGGAGCGGCGCGGAAAACGCTCTGCGTTTAGCTAAGGCGTCAAACCTGGCTGGCAAGGTGCTGATTGACGCCACCAATCCGCTAGTCATTCAAGCGGGGGCGCCGCCTGCGCTCGTGCTGGGGCACACGGATTCGGGCGGCGAACAGGTTCAGCGCTGGGCGCCTGAGGCGCGCGTTGTGAAGGCCTTCAACACCGTCGGCTACGCGCATATGGTGAATCCACAATTCCCTGGCGGCCCGCCGGATATGTTTGTCTGCGGAAACGACGGCGCGGCAAAAAGGACGGTAACTGAAATCCTCACCGGGTTCGGTTGGAACACCATCGATATCGGCGGCATCGAGGGCTCGCGTGTGCTCGAACCGATGTGCATCCTGTGGGTCACATACGGCGTACGCACGAATTCCTGGAATCACGCGTTCAAGTTGCTGAGGAAGTAGATTGCGATGCGAGGCTCCCGTTCAGGCGCCGGCGTCAGGATATGACTTGCCTTTGAGATGGTCCGCGATTCTCTTCGCGATTTGCTCTGAGATGTTTTCCTGCACGGCAAACACCTGGTCGGTGCTGCGTTCGTAGACCTCGGACCAAAGCAACCCGCCGTCGGCCACGTCGATTAGTCCGGCGGAGACTCGCAGGCGATTGCCTTCGGAGCGCACACTGCCTTCCACCAGCGCATCCACACCCAAGCGCTCGCCAATGCTCCGGATATCGTCGGTCCTTCCTTTGAAAGAGAATGCCGACGTGCGCGACATCACGCGCAGACTCGTCTCACGCGATAACACGTGGGTCAATTCTTCGGTGAGGCCGTCGCTGAAGCGCTCGTTTTCGTCGGGGCCGATGTTCATGAAGGGCAGAACCACCACAGAACGGCGCGTTTCTGCTAGCGTCCCGTTCGGAGGGATGGAAACGCGCGCCTTCTGGGGCGCGGTGGCCGTCCGGAACCGGAAAACGGGAACATAGCCACCGCAAGGCAGCTCGATTAGGACGGAGTCCGCGCGGCCTTCGGTGTCGTAGTAAAGGGTCAATTTGGAGCGGAGCCTGCGCGCCTGCACACGCACAATCGGATCCGTGCCGGGATTAAATGTCTCCCCGCGATCGAACACGGTCACGCCAATTAAGTACTCCTTCAGACGCACCGAGCGGCTCCGCAGCTTCTGCTCGACCGCAAATTGAAGGAAGCGGCACAGCTCCTTGGAGCGGGCGAAGATTCGGCTCTTGATGATGCGGTGCAGTTGCTGATGAACGGCGTCGGCGGCGGGCACAGTCGCAGGGACACCGCCCAGGACTGGTGTTTCGCGCGCAAGCGTGACGGTCTCTGGGACTAGATTCGCGATCACCGTAGTTTCTCCGGGGTCTCAGCTTGCCAGGATGGTCTCGCGGAGCCGCTTCGGGAGATCCTGACGCTTGTGCCAACGCAGAAAAGCATCCACGAGGCGCGGATCAAATTGCTGCCCACGTTGCCGGGCAACTTCCGCCAGCGCCTCCTCTTTGGAAACTGCCGCCCGGAAAGGGCGGTCATGCGTCATCACATCGAACGTATCGGCAATGGCCACGATGCGCGCCGCCATCGGAATCGATTGGCCTTCTACGTTGGCGTAGCCCGTGCCGTCCCAGCGTTCGTGATGGTAGAGCGCTATTTCCTCGGCGAGCTGCAGCAGAGGCACTTGGGTTCCGGATAGAATACGCCCGCCCAGTGAGGCGTGCTGCTTCACCTGCTCGAATTCTTCCGGGGTCAGTGGCGCCGGCTTCCGCAGAATCGCATCGGGCACACCGATCTTGCCCACGTCGTGCAGGGGGGCGGCCAGCCGGATCATTTCCACCTGAGCTTTGGGCAGGCCGGCGGCCCGCGCCAGCACCGCCGCGGTTTCGGCGACCCGCTTGGGATGCTCGCCGGTTGGGTCATCGCGGTATTCCGCTGCCATGGCCAGTTTCTGCAGGATTTCGATGCGCGCGTCTTCAAGCTCGCGGGTTTTCTCACGAACCTGCTCTTCCAGAAGATGCTTCTGATCTTGCATCCGTAGATGCAGGAATCTCGTTTCGAGCAGGTTCTTGATGCGCAAAAGAACCTCGGTGGCGTCGAGCGGCTTGGTCAAGAAGTCCTTGGCGCCGATGGTGAGCGCTTTCTGCTTGGCTTCGGCATTCATCTCGGCCGTGAGCACGAGGATGGGCAGATAGGCCCCTTCCGGCACACGTGGCCCGATTTGCTGCATCACCGAATAGCCATCGAGGTACGGCATCATCAGATCCAGCAGGATCAGATCGGGTTGGAACTTCCCGAACAGAGGCAATACCTGCCGGGGATCGTTCGTGCTGATGAAATTCGTGTATCCAGAGGCCCCCAGCAGCCGCTCGAGCAGCAGCACGTTCGCTTCCTGATCATCGACAATCAAGATTCGGGCATTCTTCAAGGTTTCTTCTTTGATCATTTCGAATTGTCCATTCCGTCCAGGCAGCTATCCAGCAGTTGCAGGAATCTCTTGATGTCCAGGGGCTTCGGCAGGTAATCCAACACTCCCATCGACTGCAAACGCTCGATACGGCCGCGCGTGGCGTCGGCGCTGATTATGATGACGGGAGTATTTTGCAGGGCCGGCTCTTGGCGGAGGCCGTGTAAGACATCTTCGCCGGAAATATCAGGCAGGTGCAGATCCAAAAGGACGAGGTCGGGCCGGTGCTCCCGCGCCAGATCCAGGCCCAGGCGGCCCTGCATGGCAGCGACCAGCTTCACGTGCGGCCGGTGCACGATAATGTGCTCGATCAGCGTGATGTTGGAAAGGTTGTCCTCGACATACAGCACGATGCGTTGGCGCTGATGGTTTGCCGGCGCCACGGGAGTGGCGGCGACCGGTATCGCGGTTTCGATCTGGGTCACCGGATCCTGTACCAGCGGCAATTCCATCCAGAAGGTGGCCCCGCGATCGGGATTGTTCTGCACGCCAATCGAGCCACCCATCATTTCGAGCAGCCTCTTTGACAGAGCCAGACCCAGACCCGTGCCTTCGACCCCGGTTTGTTCGGCCCCAAGCCGCTCGAAGGGGGTGAACAGCTTCGCCTGATTCTCCGGCTTGACGCCCGGTCCAGTGTCGCGCACCTTCACCCGCAGGCGCGTGCCGTCGATTTCTTCCGCTGAAATCGTAATCGTGCCATCGTCGCTGTTGTACTTGATGGCGTTGGAAACCAGGTTCAGCAGAACTTGTTTGAGCCGCTGCTGATCGGCCACCACGTAGCGCCGCCGCTCCTTGCCCACTTCGTCGCGGAGCAGTATGTTCCGTCGCACTGCCATCGGGGTTAACAGATCGAGCGTCTCCTGGATCGCCGAGCTGACGAGCACCGGTTCGGGAGAAAGCGACAGGCGCCCTGCCTCGATGCGCGAAATCTCCAGAACTTCGTTGATCAGGCCCAGTAGATGCTGGCCCGCCTTCAGTATCTGCCCCACAGCCTCGCGCTTGTCGCGATCGAGCGGGCTCATTTCCAGCAACTGCGCGAACCCAAGAATGGCGTTCAGGGGCGTCCGCAGCTCGTGGCTCATGCGCGAGAGAAATTCGCTCTTTGCCCGGTTGGCTTTCTCGGCTTCTTCTTTGGAACGGCGCAACGCTACGGTGAGCCGCTCGCGCTCCGTGACCTCGTTGGCGAGCAACTGCTCCGCGAGCCGCCGGTCCGTTACGTCAAGCAGCACCGACCGGATGCCGGTGACTTCTCCAGCACGGTCATAAATCAGGCTGTCGTAGATTTCAAGTATCAAATAACCGCCGTCGCGGCGGAGAAAATCGCGCTCGAATGGCGCCGTCGGTTCCTCACCCGCTACCTTGCGGCGGACCGCCTCGCGGGACTGGTCCTGCTGGTCTGCGGCCACGAACTGCCACACGGGCCGGCCGATCATCTCCTCGCGTGTGTACCCTAGCATGCGGCATTCAGTCTGGTTGACCCGCCGCAACGTTCCGTTTGCGTCGATTTCGTGGTAGGCGACCGGGGCAAATTCAAATAATTCACGAAAAGGGGTGTCGAATTGCAGAGGATCTCGTGAGCCGAGCAGATCTTGCGAAGCAACAGGCGGTGCGGAATCCCTGGGCGTGCCGGTGGGAAGCATCTCTAAACCTTTTACAGCAAATATCGATTATTTGCAACCTTTATCGTGATGAAATGCCGCATTCGTTGTGAAAATACGGCAATTCGATCGTGCCGTTTGGCGGCATGCGTAACAAGTAAAAATCCCTGATTTTACGGTAAATACAGCGTGCGCGGAATAAACCTCCCCTGTCTCTAGTAACTTTAAATAACTTAGAATTATTGGCAAATAATAACGCGATAACTAAAGAAATATAGACCCAGGCAAACTGCGGCCTCTAACATGAGTCTAGGGAGATCGAACTCCGTTCATGGCAGCGCGCGCGGTGGCGAGTATCAATCAGTTCTGGACTAGCCGGTCGTTGCGGACTAAAGCGCTGGCGGTGCTGCTTCTGCCATTGCCCATCCTGATCACAGCTTCGGCGGCGATGTTCCGCGCGCAGCGTAGCGAGCAACAGGCGCGCGTCTGGGTACAACACACCCTGGAAGCCCGCGGCGACATCCAGGAGATCCTGGTCCGGCTGTCTGACGCGGAATCGTCAGCCCGCGACTTTTTGCTCGCTGGAGATGCATCCACGCTGCGCCCCTACTGGGAGTCCAGGGAGGTTCTCGGTCCCCTGGTGGAGCACCTCACGGCGCTCGAAGCCGGCAATCCTCCCCAACGCCAACGCCGCATCGAAATTCGCGAGTTGGTGCAGAATGAGCTGGATGACCTCGCCGCGTTGTGCCAGAGCGCCCCAAAACTCGACAAAACGGTCCGGGGCGGCATTAGCGGCATCGACATGCTGGACGGCGGCCGTGACATAGCCAGCCGTGTGCGTGGCAAGCTCGCCGCGATGCAGATGGAGGAAGACCGGCTACTCCAGGAGCGCTCGCAAGCTGCCGAAGGCGCCCGCCTGCGGCTCTGGAGCTTGTTGGTCGAGAGCATCCTGATCGCCTTGTTCTTCCAACTGGCGGGCGCGCTGCTGTTGACCGGGACGTTGAGCTCCCAGATCCGCGCCCTGGAGGCCAATGCCCGGCTATTCTGGGACGGTCTGCCGCCAATACCCTTTGTTGCCGACAATCGCGAGACCCACGAGCTTGACAAAGGGCTTCGGCTGGCCTCGGCGCGCCTGGCGGAACATGAGCGCGAACTCCGCGTCGGGGAGGAACGTTTTCGGGCGCTGTTCAAAGATGCTCCGATTGCCAGCCACGAGGTCGATTGCGAGGGCATCATCCGGCACGTCAACCCGGCTGAATGCGCCCTTCTTGGCTATCGGACGGAAGAGATCATCGGCAAGCACGTCTGGGACCTGGTCAGCCGCGACTCGCGCGAAGTAGTCCGCCGCAATGTTATGGACCGCATCGATCAAGTGCGGCCCGCCAATCCCTATGAGTGCGATTTCTTATGTCGCGACGGGACACTGGTGACGGTGGAGGTTCACGAGAGCCTGATACCCGGCAAGCAAGGCGGCGTAGCCGGCATACGTTCCAGTCTGCTGGACGTCACTGCCCGCAAAATGGTCGGCATGGCGGTGAAGAAAGTCGAGCAGTACGCTCGGGAGCTGCGGACGAAAAATGAGGAACTGCTGTTGGCGCTCGGTGCGGCCCGTGAGGCCAGCGCCACCAAAGGCAGGTTCCTCGCCGCGATGTCTCATGAGTTTCGGACTCCCTTGAATGGCATCATCGGACTTGCCGAGCTGATGTTCGACACGGTGGCCGGTCCGGTGTCGGAGGAACAAAAGGAGTATCTCGGCGATATTTTGGCCAGTTCCCGGCACCTGCTCCACCTGGTTAACGACGTGCTCGACATGGCGAAAGTGGAGTCCGGCAAGATGGAATTCCGCATGGAGCCGGTGAACCTGGCTCCCTTACTTTGCGAAGTGCGCGATGTGTTGCGAATTCTGGCGGAGCGAAAACGGATTTCTGTATCCATCGATACCGGCGACGTCGACGAGGTGGTGACGGACGCATCGCGCCTCAAACAAGTGGTCTACAATTATCTATCCAATGCGATCAAATTCACCCCGGAGGGCGGAGCCATTCAGGTCCGGTCACGCTGGGAAGGCGGCCGTGCCTTCCGGGTGGAAGTGGAGGACACCGGTCCGGGCATCGAACAGGCTGACATCGCGCGCCTCTTTGCAGACTTTCAGCAGCTCGACAGCGCTAAATCCGGGCTGGGGACAGGCCTGGGGCTGGCTCTGACGAAACACATCGTCGAACAGCAGGGCGGCGCAGTCGGCGCGCGCAGCCAGTTGGGATCGGGCAGCGTTTTCTTTGCCGTACTGCCCATCAAATTTCCCACGGACTCGTCTGCGCTACGCTCGAAAAACGCCGCGAGCGGCACGGGTGTGATCAATCAGAACGCTGCACTCGAGGGGTCGAGCCAACCCGCCCCGGCGATCGAAGCGGTGCTCCCGCATTAACCGAAGTGAACGGATTTATATACAAAATGGCTAGACTTTTACCGTTAAACAACACTGATTTTACTTTTTCCGGCACTCCCCGGAAAAATACAATGAGATCGCTGCTCTGTGGCCGCGTTTCGATATCGATCGCCCACAGACGGAGGCTTTTCTATGCCTAGCAATTCAGTTCTCATCGTTGACGACACGCCGGTAAACTTGAAACTCGTGCGTGTCCTGCTCTCCCGCCAGGGTTTTGAAGTCCGCACCGCCAGCACGGCGGAGGAGGCTCTGGAGATGGCGCAGAGTTTTAGACCCCGGCTGGTGCTGGCGGACATTCAACTGCCTGGCATGGATGGCCTCGAGATGACCCGGCGGCTGAAGGCCGCACCGGAGACACAGGACACGGTCGTTCTGGCGCTCACCGCTTTCGCTATGAAGGGAGACGAGGAAAAGGCTTTCGCGGCAGGCTGCGACGGCTACATCACTAAGCCGATCGACACACGCACTTTTCCATCGCTCATCCGGCAATACATGTCGAAGAATGAAGGCTCGCTGACAGGTTCGCCGTCTGCCATGGCGCCACCGGTCCCCCTGGCGCCGTCGTCCCCAAACCAGGAAAGCCGGCAAGCCTTCTTAACGGAAGGCATGCAGCAAAGTGGGAAGCTGATCAGCAGCCTCGGCTCTGGGTTCGACAGCATGGAAGCGCTCGCCATTGTCCGTCGCTGGGCCGGCATGGCCGCTTCGGTCGGCCTTTCAGAGATCAGCCATTACTCGCGCGAATTGGAGTCACTGCTCCAGCAGAACGGCCGCGGTTCCATGGTACGCACGCGAGAGCTTCTGGTGCGTCTCGCGCGGGCCTTCGCGGAAAGCATCGCCTAGAAACCTGTAAACAGTCAGGTCTGCGTTCACAATCGATAGGGTTGTCCAGTTAACTCTTTTCAATATTGTGCGAATGGCGTGCCAACAAGCAGACTAATCATACGGGTGGGTTCCATCCAGGACTGGAAACACCACCAAGTGAGTGAGCGCCGATGCCGGCCCGTTTCCCATACCGTCGCGCCAAGGTGCTTGGCCTCGTCGCGGATCTGATCGTCAGTCGTTGCAAGGTGCGGAACAAACTCAGTTACCGGCTCTTTGTGCTCACCGGTGCGGTCGCACTGCTTGGCGGCGCATTGTCTTACGCCCAGCCAGCGTCCGCGCCATCCGATTTGCGAACTCTCACTCGCCTCGCGGACATCCACAGCCTTTCTCCCGCTGAGGCCAAGCGCGGTTATCCCGTTCATCTGCGCGCTGTGGTTACGTATTTTGAACCGACCGCTAACGACCTGTTCGTTCAGGATCCGACCGGTGGCATCTGGGTGCATTGGACCAGTGATCTGCCAACGCCCAAGCCCGGCCAGCTACTCGATCTGCGGGGCACAACTACCCAAGTTGACTTCGCCCCGGATATCAAGAATCCCCACTGGGACGTCGTCGGTTCAGCGCCCATGCCTAAACCGCAGAAAGCGACGCTCGAGGAAATGGCTTCCACTCGCTTGGACAGCCAGTGGGTCGAGCTCGAAGGCATTGTCCGCTCGGCTGAGGTTATGCCCAGCCCCAGGCCGCTCCAATTCGTGTTGGAGGTGATGGGCGGCCGCGTCATCGGCTACATCCCCGGCTTGACGGGAGTTCCCCCGGGATTCGTCGATTCGCGCGTTCGCATCAACGGCGTTTGCGGAGCAATCTTTAATCAAAAGAATCAGATGACCGGCGTTGCCCTGTATGTGCCGTCGATTTCCTGGGTTAAGACGCTGGACCCCGGTCCACCAGACCCGTTTGCGACGGCCTCAAGTCCCATCGCCACCCTTCAGAGATATACGTTCGGAGGCCTGCCAAGACACCGCGTCAAGGTGTCCGGTGTTGTGGCAGGACAGTTTGCGGGCAAGCAGTTGTATATTTCCGACTCCACTGGCAACCTCTACATCGAGGCCAACCAAACAGTTCCTCTGCGGCCCGGAGATCGGGTCGAGGCGGTAGGATTCGCCGGCAGCATCGACTTTACACCCGCTCTGCAAGACGCCGTTTGCCGGCGCATCGGGAGCGGTGCGCCGCCCGTTCCTGTGGTGCTCCAAGCCGAGCGGGCGTTGGATGATACCTACGATTCCATGCTGGTCACGCTGGAAGGTACGCTCACCGGCCGCTCTGCCTTGCAGCAGGAAGAGGTGATGACTGTCACTCACGGCCAGACCACCTTCCGGGCTGTAGCCGGCCCGGCGGCGAGCGATCCCCGACGTTCTCTTCGTGAAGGCAGCCGGGTCCGCGTTACCGGCATCTGCGTACTCCAGAAAGGCGTCATCGGAACGCCCGAGTCTATTAAACTGCGGCTCCGATCCCCCGAGGATCTGGTGCTCGTCGAAAGCCCGACATGGTGGAACCGTGAGCACACGTTGTTTGTTCTGGGATTTGTGGCGCTGGTAACAATCGTCACTTCGACATGGGTGCTTATTTTGCGCCGCCGCGTTCGGTCACAAATGACGGAGTTGCAAAAGAAAAATCAGGCGCTGGCCAAGGCGGTAGACGATGCGAAACAGGCCACGCGCCTGAAGAGCGAATTCCTCGCCAACATGAGCCATGAGATTCGCACCCCCATGAATGCCATTCTGGGCATGACGGCGTTGGCGATCGATTCTTCATCGCGCGACGAGCAGCAGGAGTATCTGACCGATGTCATGAACTCCGCCGAATCCCTGCTCTCGCTGCTGAACGACATCCTGGATCTTTCCAAGATTGAAGCAGGCCGCATGGAACTTGCGCCCACTCCGGTTTCCCTGCTTCCCGTTGTTGAGGACGCGGCACGGTTCTTAAGCAGCGCCACAAACCAGAAAGGCCTCCAACTCACCTGCAACATCTCCCCAGACATCCCCGATCAGCTACTGGCTGACCCGCTCCGTCTGCGGCAGGTGTTGTTGAATCTGCTGGGCAACGCCATCAAGTTCACCGAAAAGGGCGGAGTTACGGTGGACGCTCAACTGCAGTCGCAAGATCAGAATACGGTTCTGGTCCAATTCGCCGTCAGCGACACCGGCCCAGGCATCGCTGAAGATAAGCAAGCCCTCATCTTCGAATCCTTCTGTCAGGCTGATGGTTCCACCAGCCGAAAACACGGAGGCACCGGGCTGGGTTTAACCATCTCGCTACGCCTGGTGGAGTTGATGGGCGGAAGAGTTTGGGTGAAGAGCAAACCGGGAGAAGGCAGCACATTCTACTTTACGGCGCGATTCGCAAAAGCAGTTCCGCGGGAAGCCCAGCGGTTCCGTAAGGTGCCTTGCGGTTGGGTGGCAGGCCGCTGATCCGGAACGAGTTTCGGGATTGAGAGGGAGTCGACTAGAGTTGTAACCGGTCTGGGATGATGGAA
>Ga0326728_10002735_pt1 | contig 57551 bp, 54 predicted proteins | sample MB3enrmetagenome_FD_207602 | JGI IMG/M metagenome (GOLD analysis project Ga0326728, IMG submission 207602) | Lab enriched peat soil microbial communities from McLean, Ithaca, NY, United States - MB31MN | ecosystem: Environmental > Terrestrial > Soil > Wetlands > Peat | place: USA: New York... | reverse complement strand
ATTTCCTGTGCTGGTCCGCCCTTCATATGTGCTCGGAGGCCGCGCCATGGTCATTGCCTACGACGAAGACACCATCACGCAATACATGAAGCAGGCCGTCGAGTATTCGCAAGACCGCCCCATCCTCATCGATAAATTTCTGGAAGACGCGATTGAAATCGACGTCGACGCGCTCTCCGACGGCGAAGACGTGGTGATTGGCGGCATCATGCAGCACATCGAGGAAGCCGGCATTCATTCCGGCGACTCGTCCTGCGTGCTGCCCGCAGTCGACATTCCCGAGCCGCTGCTTCGGCGCATGCGCGATTACACGTTTAAGCTGGCACGCGCGCTCAAAGTAATCGGACTGATGAACATCCAATTTGCGATCCCGCGCAGATCGTGTGGGGACGGGGCCGGCGAAAATGGCAAAGTCTATGTCATCGAAGTGAACCCGCGCGCCTCGCGCACCGTACCCTTCGTTTCAAAAGCTACCAGCGTGCCCATGGCGAAGATCGCGGCGCGCTTGATGACCGGCCGCAAGCTGCGCGAGTTTCTCCCGGAATACGTCGAGCGCGGCGCCGATCTCGATACCGGCCGCTGCTTCCACGTGAAATCGCCGGTCTTTCCCTGGTCGAAATTTCCTGGCGTCGATACCGTTCTCGGCCCCGAGATGCGCTCCACCGGAGAAGTAATGGGCATCGCCGACAATTTCGGAGAGGCCTTTGCCAAAGCGCAAATCGCCGCTGGCCAGAAGTTGCCGACCGAAGGGACGGTTTTCGTCAGCGTCACGGACCACGATAAGCCGCAAGTGGCGGAGGTCGCGCGCCGCTTTGCCGACATGGGATTCAAGTTAGTGGCTACGCACGGCACGGCGGACGTTCTGGAGAAAGCCGGCCTGACGGTTGAGCGTGTCTACAAAGTAAAGGAAGGCCGTCCCAACGCGGTGGACTTGATCAAGGCCGATCGCATCCAGTTGATCGTCAACACGCCGCAAGGGCCCGACCCTTACTTCGACGAGAAAGCGATTCGCCGCGCCGCTGTCACCGCCCGCATTACGGCGATTACCACGCTCTCCGCAGCGCGGGCCGCCGCCGAAGGCATCGCCGCTTTGCAGCGCGGAGAAGTGCGCGTGCAAGCTTTGCAATCGCTGCACGCCGAGCGAGTCACAATGAAGTAAGTCCTCGAAGTACGACGTGGCGGTAGCGGGGCTATGCGATGCAAACGACCAGCGAGTAACGACCGACGACTAACGACAAATGACTGAGGTTACTGTGCTCTTATCCGGAATCTTTCCGCCCATTACGACGCCTTTCTATCCCGATGGCGAAGTCTATTACAAAAAGCTCGAAGCGAACGTCGAACGCTACTCGCGCACGCCGATTGCCGGTATCGTCGTGCTCGGCTCAACCGGCGAAGCGATTCTGCTCTCAGATCAAGAGCGCCGCGATGTGCTGAAGGCCGCGCTGGCCGCCGCCGCGCCCAATAAAGTTATGATCGCGGGTACCGGCATTGAGTCCGCGCATGAAACTATGCGTCTCACCGAATACGCCGCCGAGCTTGGCTACGACGCTGCCATGGTGCGCACTCCGCACTACTACAAGAAGCAGATGTTGCCCGTGAACTTACTTGCGTTTTATCGTACCGTCGCCGACCGTTCCGCGCTGCCGATTATCATCTATAACTTCCCGCAAGCCACCGGATACGACATCCCCGCCGAAATTGTGATCGAACTCGCCGGCCATCCCAATATCTTGGCCATCAAGGAATCGAGCGGCAATCTCGACAAAGTGAAAACCATGGTCGAGCATACGCGCAATATAAAGAGGCAAGCCACGGTGACTGAAACATTCGACGCCGTGACTCCGCGCATGTTGAAAGCCGCCGCTGCCGAAAGCGAAAAAAAGAGCAGGGAACTGGTCAGCGTCGCCTCGCTTGCATGTAGCGTCGAATCAATGGAGCGACGGGCGTCCTCGCCCGTACACGCAGACAGCGCTGCAAAGCCTTCATCCTCTGCTGTAACCGTCGTAGGCAAATTGAAGACACGCCAGAAAGAAGTCGGCTTTCAGGTCATGGTCGGTGCCGCGCACCAACTCGAACCCTCGCTTGGACTGGGAGCGGTCGGCGCCATTCTCGCCTTCGCCTGTCCCGCGCCCGGTGCGTGTTACGAAATCTACGCCGCGCTCAAAGACGGAGATAACGCACTCGCCCGCGAAAAACAAGAGCGCGTGAAACTGGCCGCCCAGTGCGTGGTTGGGAAACTCGGCGTTCCCGGCGTGAAATACTCGATGGACCTCAACGGCTACTATGGAGGCCCGTCGCGCCTGCCATTCTTGCCACTCACCGGCGAGCAAAGGGTGGAGATCGAGAAGTTGATGGCGGGAATTCGCAGTTAGGTATTACACTTACGTTGTTCGAAGGTAATAGATGGTTTGAGGAAGGCCATGTTTAAGATCATTGCCGCTGTCTTCTTTCTGTTTGTTGTGACCTGTTCCCTCGCCAGCAAAGATGTGCCAACCCAGGTGATCAACTGGCCGCAGACTGGAGCGCCAGTTGTTCGCATTACGATTGAAAAATTTAAGGAGATCGGTTCCGCTGGCGGGGAGCACACCTATGCGGCCAACACGATCGCCGAGAACTTATGGAACAAGAAGATATCACACCTCGGTTTCAATCTTTATCTCTACGACAAGAACAAGGTTCGCATCGGCAACGGTTGGATTACCCTTGACAGCGTCGCTCCCGGACAAACCGTCAAATTTCAGACCACTGCGCAAGCTCTCGGCACACCTGTTACGGCGGAATTAACCGTCAATTCTGTGCCTGCTGAACTACAGTCGCTCGCCCCGCCGAAGAAGGTGTCCATCACCGTAAACTCCGTTCCGCAAGGCGCTACACTTTCGGTAGACGGTACCGAGGCCGGCACTACGCCGAAACTCGTGCAACTGACGGTGGGCAAGCATAGCCTCGGGTTTGCCAAGGAGGGGTTCATCACGGGAACGTTTCCCGTTGAAATTGGCCCTGACGACGTTTCGGGGGGCAGCGTAAGTTACGAACTCGGAACTTCTGCCCACGATACGGTAGAACTCCGCGATGGATCGGTCTTGATCTGCGACTTGGTCTCCGTCAGTGGTATGGAGATCCAAGTCCGTGTGGCAGGAAACATCCAAACACTGGATCGCAACAAAGTTAAGCGCATTCTTCTGACCGAACGCGACCCGATAAACTGAGCAGGCCGCAAGGAAAGCCGGAACACTCATCTCGACGGCGGGCGCGCGCAAAGGTATCATTGCTTTCCTTGAGAAACGGTCGATGAAATGGATGGCGAAATAGAGAACGAGAAGGCCAAGGGAAAGAGCGGGGCGAAGCAAGCGAAAAGTTTTAGCCACCTGTTGTGCCGCTCGCCGCTGTGGGGTGTGGCCGGTTTTCTCGGCTGCGCTTACTTCACCTGGATTTCGTTTGGCCACGTTGCGCGCAACGAGTTTGAATGGCCGCACGACGCCTGGACCGCGGCGACTTACATCGTCTGGATACTTTTACTCGCATGGCTGGCGCTCGACACGCGCTGTCTGCGCGAACGCGTGGTTTTCAGCGTGCTGGTAATCAATTTTGCAGTCGGCTTCGGGTTGACGTTGTGGCGCAACATTCCGTCCGCCGATGTGCGCACCACTCGCCTCGGAACCGGCGCGCTCTGGGCCTTGGCCGCGCTGTTGAGTCTGACCACGGTCGGGAAGCGCAACGGAGATCCCGGGGAACCCTCGAAGGGATAACGAACAGCGTCAGCAACCCAGGAACTGCCATAATCGCAGAGACGGGGCAAGCCCCGTCTCTCCAGATGCTTCTACTCACCTCGGTTACTTGCCTGTCGCTTTCGTGCCAGTCAACTCGTCGGCCAAAGCGTCGGCGCCGTAAATGTGGCGCAGAGCTTCGATGATGCCGCGCGAATCGACGTGCACGGCCCGCGCTTGACGGTCGTCGTAATAGAAGTCCAAAACCAGCGACTGGATATTTCCGTCGAAAATAATTCCGACCACTTCGCCGGCCTTGTTGACCGTGGGACTCCCCGAGTTGCCACCAATGATGTCCGCAGTCGAAACATAATTCAGTGGCGTATCGAGTTTTAGTTTGGACTTCATCTTCGGCCAACTGATGCCCAGATTGTACGGAGGCTTGTTGCCGTGCTCCTCGGAGTGCTGGAAAGCTCCGGCAAACGTAGTGAAGGGAGGAATCTTTTTTCCGTTCTCCTCATAACCCTTCACCGTGCCATAACTGAGGCGCAGCGTGAAAGTCGCGTCCGGAGGCTGGTTGAAGCCGGTTTGGGCGAAGCGCGCGCGCGCGATGGTGGCGCCGTCGCGCCGCACCGCCGCATCGACTTCGTCGTCGTAGCGCTTGCGTGCCGCCCGCGCCTCGGCGTCCACATTGCGCATCAGGACGATCAGCAGGTCCGTGCTCGCATCCACCGCGGTCTTTCCACCCTCATAAAGTTGCTTGCGGACGGCTACGTCTTCCAGTTTGGTACCGGCGATCAGCGCCTTGGCAGCCTCTTCCGGCAACTTGCCACCGAGCGCAGCCTTCACCGCTGGATCGTCGGGCCCCAGCGCCTCCTGCATTTGGGTCAGGGCGAGAGTCAGCGTCGCGGTCTCAAGATTCTTGTAAACGGGTGCCGTGCTGAACAGCCGCTGCTCTTGCGAAGGCAGGACGGAATCCGTAAACTCGCGCAGACGTTGGCCGTTCGGCTTTGGTTTTTCCGCTGCGGCACGGACCAGGACCCGGGCGTATCCCGCTAGATCCGAACTAAACCCGCGCATGCGCTCGACGTAGGTAAACGGGTCATAGATTTCCCGGTTCACCTTCATGGCGTTCGCAACCTCTTGCCAGGGGTTGGGCTCGCCCACATGCTTATCCATGTAAGCCTTTTCCCGCTCGCGCTCCGCCTTGTCCATCTGCGCCAGCCTGGCCACATCCTTTAGCCCTTCATACTGGCCGTTGATCGCTTTCTGCGAATTCTGCAAGCCGAAGATGTCTTCCTGTGCGATGCGTGCGTTCTCCGCCGACTCCGCGCTGAACTTCTGCAGCATCTCGATGCGCCGCTTGTAGCTGGCAAGGCGCGACGGATAATCCACGTCTTTCAGAAAGAGCAGCTGCGCCATCGTTTTCAGCCGGTCTGTGCCCCCGGGGTGGCCGGAAACGAAAACCAGATCGCCATCTTTCACTCCAACTTTCGACCATTGCAAATAGTTGTCGAGATGGACGGGTTTGTCGTTCTCGTAAATACGGAAGAAAGTGATGTCGAGATCGTAGCGCGGGAAGGTGAAGTTGTCGGGATCGCCGCCGAAAAATGCCGCGTCGAATTCCGGCGCAAAGACCAGCCGCACATCGGTGTATTTCTTGTATTTATAGAGGTTGTAAACTTCGCCCGAGTAGAGCGTGACCACGTCGCAGCGCAGGCCGGGCGCCGTGGCGCAGTTTTTTTCGATGGCACTCGTGGCCGAGCGCTGCGCTTGAGCGGCGTCCGCGGCCGACATGCCGGGCGTAACCGCGGCTTTCACCTTGGCGGTGACGTCGTCGATACCAACCAGCACGTTCAGTTCAAGGTCGGGACACTTGCCTTCCTCCGCCTGCGTCTTGGCGTAAAAACCGTTCTTCATGTAGTCCGCGCCCGAGGTGGCAAGCTTCTCGATGCAGTCGGCGCCCACGTGATGATTGGTAAACGCCAGTCCGTCAGCCGATACGAACGAACCCGAGCCTCCATTGTTAAAGCGCACCGACGACAGCCGCAGGTGGTCCAACCATGTCTGCGTCGGCAGAAAACCGTATTGCTTCTCGACCCGATCTTTGGGGAAATTGTTGTAGAGCCACATGCCCTCGTCGGCAAGCGCCAGCGGCGTTGCCAGGGCAACGATAAGGATCAAGACGAGGCCAAGAATGAGCCGTTTTGCTTTCATGAATTTCTCCGCGTATTTCTGGGAATTTCTGCCGCTGGAGCACACGTGTTCCAGCGGCAAATTGCGAACCGGCTATTCTACGCCGTGCGCGCTTCCAGGGCCAACTATGCTCTTGAAAACTATGCCCTTGGAAACCGCCGCGAGTTTAGCGTATAAAATAGGGGCGCAGTGCGACTTTGTTGCGCGTGCGAGCATCCTATATCCATCCGTACTGTAAGCGAGGAGATATGTCCACCGTTACGAGCCCGCCAATTGTCAAAGGACTGGAAGGGATTGTCGCCGCCACCTCCAGCATCTGCTACATCGATGGAGAGCAGGGAGTGCTCGCCTATCGCGGCTATGACATTCACGATCTGGCCAACCACTCCACGTTCGAGGAAGTCTGCTACCTGCTGTGGTTCGGGCGCCTGCCGAACGCCGACGAACTCAGGCATCTCAAGTGGCGCATGGCGGAAGAGCGCAAGCTCGACGCATCGATTTTTTACCGGCTGCAACTCATTCCCAGACATGTCACCCCCATGGACATGCTGCGCACCATCGTGTCCACGCTTTCGTATTACGATCCGGAGTGCAGCAAGAACGATCACGAGGCGAACATCAACAAGGCCATCCGCCTCACCTCGCAGATCTCGATGCTGGTGGCGGACTACGACCGCATTCGCAAAGGCAAGCTGATGGTCGAGCCCGACCGGGCGCTTTCGCACGCGGCCAATTTCCTGCTCATGCTGAACGGCACGCCGCCCTCCAAGACCGCCGAGCGTGCGCTTGACACCGCGCTTATTCTGCACGCCGACCATGAGCTCAACGCATCCACTTTTGCCGCGCGCATCACGGCCGCCACGCTTTCCGACATGCACTCGGCAATCACTTCCGCGATCGGCACGCTCAAGGGACCGCTGCACGGCGGCGCCAACGAAGCTGTTTTCAAAATCCTCAAGGAGATCGACACCAACGGCGCCGACCCCGTCGAGTACGTCAAGGGGCTGCTGGCGCAGAAGAAAAAAATCCCCGGCTTCGGGCACCGCGTCTACCACACCGAAGATCCACGCTCCACGCACCTGCGAGAAATGTCGCGCGACCTCGGCCAATCCAGCGGCGATCCCAAGTGGTTCGAGTATTCTCGGAAAATCGAGGACTATGTCCGGGGCGACAAGAAGCTCAACGCCAACGTGGACTTCTATTCCGCTTCCACCTACCACACGCTCGGCATCGATGTGGACCTGTTCACGCCCATCTTCGCGGTCGCGCGCATCGGCGGCTGGACGGCCCATGTCATCGAACAACTCGACGATAACCGGCTCATCCGCCCCCGCGCGGATTACATCGGTCCCGCGTATCCGCAGAAATACGTGCCGGTAGAGGCGCGCTGAACGATTGTGTGCTTTGCTCGTGTGGGGACGGGCGCCCTCGCCCGTCCAACCCGAGCGTAGCTCGTTCGCTACCACCGGTCGCTACGCCCCGCGCATCGGTACAATTGATACCAGCATGATGCGCCGCGTCTATCTCGACAATAACGCGACTACCCCCGTGCTCTCCGAGGTGATGGAGGCCATGCGGCCTTACTTTGGCGAGCGCTTCGGCAACGCGTCGTCCATTCACCATCATGGGCAGGAGACGCGTGCCGCCGTCGAGCGCGCGCGCGAATCGGTGGCCGCGCTGCTCGCCTGCCGCTCCTCCGAGATCGTGTTTACCGGCGGCGGCACCGAAGGCGACAATCTTGCGGTCTTTGGGAAAGCGCGGCCGGGCGACCACGTCATCACTTCCACCATCGAACATCACGCCGTGCTCAATGCGTGCAAGCATCTGGCCAAGTATCGCGAAGAGTATCTTGGCAAGACCGAATGCGAGGTCGCTTACGTTCCCGTCGATGGCCGCGGCTTGGTCGATCCGGCGGATGTCAAGCGCGCCCTCCGTCCCAACACGAAGCTGATCACGATCATGCTCGCCAACAACGAGACCGGCGTGGTTCAGCCCGTCGCCGAAATTGGAAAGATAGCCGCCGAAGCCGGCGTCTGTTTCCACACCGACGCCGTTCAAGCGGCGGGCAAGATCGCGATCGATGTCGACGAAATCGGCTGCGACTTGCTCACCATCTCCGGCCACAAGTTTCATGGGCCGCAGGGTGTGGGCGCGCTCTACGTGCGTAAAGGAACTCTGCTTGAGCCCATGCTCCATGGCGGCAGCCACGAGCGTTCGCGCCGCGCCGGTACGGAGAACGTTCCCGGCATCGTCGGTTTGGGCAAGGCCGCCGAATTGGCCATCGCGGGCTTTGAACGCGGCGACGATCGGAAGATGGCCGCCGCGCGTGACCGCCTGGAAAAGGAACTGCTCTCCATCGAAGGCGCGGGACTGAACGGCGCAGGCTTGAATGACGCAGGTTTGAATGACGAAGCCGCGCCGCGCCTGCCGAATACGTCAAACATTTATTTTGATGGCATCGCAGGCGAGGCGTTGGTCATCGCGCTCGACCTGAAGGGTTTGGCCGTCTCGACCGGTGCGGCCTGCTCTTCGGGGACGATTGAGCCATCGCATGTACTGCTCGCGATGGGACTCGCTCCCGAGCGCGCCAAAGCCAGCATCCGCTTCAGCCTCGGCAAACAAAATACGCCCGAGGATATAGACTTCGCGCTGGCATTGACCGCGCAAACCGTAGCGCGCCTGCGGGAGTTATCGCCGTTGTGGCCAAAGCCAGCCGTTAGCCAAAAGCTAGGAGCTAGAAGCTAGAAGCTGTGTCCACAGAAACCATCGCCGTCGCCATGTCGGGAGGAGTCGACTCCTCGGCCGTTGCGGCCCTTTTGCGGGCCGAAGGCCGCTATATCATCGGCCTGACCATGCAGCTCTGGAACCAGCGCCGTCTGGCCGGGCACGCGGGTATGCCCGAATCCGTCCAGGGCCGCTGCTGTTCGATCGACGATGTTTACGATGCGCGCCGCGTAGCCGAGACCCTCGGTATCCCTTACTACGTGGTCAATCACGAAGAGCGTTTTGAACGCGACGTGGTGCGGCCGTTTGTCGAGGAGTATCTGGCCGGGCGCACGCCGATCCCGTGCAGTCTCTGCAACAATCATTTGAAGTTCGACCAGCTTCTGATTGTGGCGCGCCAGATTGGCGCCGATAAGATCGCTACCGGCCATTACGCCCAAATAATGTTTGACGAACATCTTGACCGCTGGCTGCTGAAGCGGCCAGCCGATAAGTCGAAAGATCAGACTTACTTCCTCTTCGGACTCACGCAGGAGCAACTAAGCCGCACCCTGTTCCCGCTTGGCGGAATGACCAAGACGGAAGCCCGGGAACTTGCACGCAAGTACAATCTGGCGATTGCCGAGAAGCCCGACTCGCAGGAGATATGCTTCGTCCCTGGCGGCGACTACAAGAAGTTTCTCGAAGCCTATCTCGCCGAGCAGGGAGACATGCCCTCCGCGATCGCCGGTGAGAAGATCGCCCGCGAACCGATCTCTGGAGAGATGGTGACGAGCGACGGCAAGGTAATCGGCGAACACGCGGGCGTTCACAACTTCACAGTCGGCCAGCGCAAGGGACTGGGTGTGGCCACGGGCTCGCCGCTCTACGTGATCCAGATCAACAACGACACGCGGCAGGTGGTGGTCGGCAGGGACGAAGAGCTCTACTCGCGCACTCTCCTTGCTCGTCGCGTGAACTGGATTTCCGCAGCGGAGTTGCGCGGGCCCATGCGCGCCGCCGTAAAGATCCGCCACAAGCATCAGCCCGCGCCAGCCATGATTGAATCCGCTGGGCCGTATGAGGTTCGCGTGCTCTTCGACGAGCCGCAGCGGGCGATCACCCCCGGCCAAGCCGCTGTTTTCTACGATGGAGACATCGTTGCCGGCGGCGGTTGGATCGAAAACACCAAGCCGTAAGAACCGTCCAGACTGCCAACTTCCACAGTCGCGGCCTGCCGCGTCTCTCGCACAGCCCAGACCAGACAGGGCTAGCCCCGTTTCTACGGGTCGTTTAAGTAACATTACTTTTGTACAACTTCATAGCACCTTCGTGGGCTAGACCTGTCCATAAGTCGGCGTTACGGTTAGCTTACGGCGGATCCTTTGTGGTTTCTCCCCTCGATAAGGTCCGGCGTGGGGAGTGATGATATGAAAATCTGGCAACTGTGCTATGCGGCTTTGGGGATGGCGGTGGCGCGCTGGATTTTTAAACGTCAAGCAATAGCGGTGACCGATCCGGTAACGCGTTTTCGTGCCTCTGGCCTGCTGTAAATAGCGACGAGTGAAAGGGGCATGGACGCGCCCCGTTGTGCGCATCGACTTTCGCGCGTCCATGCCCCGTTCTCTACTCATTTGGCTAAAACTGGAAGTGCTAGCACCAAAGTGTTCCTCCGGTAACTTCTTTTCCGTTCCATCTCGCCTAAACTTTCTGTGTAGGCCCGCTGCGTCCGCACGCGCGCGGCAGCGAGCAAAAACATGCGACCCAGACTCCACAGCTTGCGATGGCTTGCGCTCTCGGTGCTGCTCGCCGTGCTGTTCCCGATGGCCGCCTCGGCCCAAGACGATACCCCCTCGCTCGGCGACCTCGCGCGCAATCTCCGCAAAGGTAAATCGCAGCAGCAGACCCAACCCCAGCCGGACGCAGCCCCCACCGTGGCCCCCGCAGTGCCCCCAACGGTGATCGACAACGACAATCTAGCCCAAGCCATCGAGGACGCCAAGAAAGCCAGGCCGGTCAAACAGGATAAGACCGTGTTTTCCATCGACCCCGCCAGCAATACTGTGAAAGTATCGTCTCCCGATGTAACTTGCAGTTTGTCGTTCAATGCCCGCGCCAGTTCGCTGCTGATCAAGCCGGTCCTGATCGAAGACTTGCCGCTCCCCGAGCTGCTCAAAATCGACGGCCCCGGTTCGATTCAGGATGAAAATCTGCAGCTCGAAATCTTCAACGGGACCGACTGGGATCTTCGCGAAATCACCGTTGGCCTAACGCTCGAACGTAAGCCCGGAGAGAACGCCGAAGTGGCGGCACGTGCGCGCATAATTCCGGCAGCTCAAGGGCTGGAGCCAGCCACCATCGAGCGCCGTTCCGATGTAACGCTTCTCTATCAACTCAAGGCCACGGCCAGGCCCTTCAGCACGACATCGTTTCACGAAAATATCGGCATCACTCCCGGCCCCGATGAAGATTGGCGATGGTCGATCGTGGAGGCCAAGGGAATCCGCCCGTCCGAAGCGCCGCCGGCGCCTGATTCGCAGTCCGAATCGCTGTTCGAATCGAAGCCCGAATCGAAGTCCGACCCGTTGTTTGCTGCGCCATCGTCGTTATTACCCGGAGCGGACCATCCGCAGCCTACGCCCGCCGCGCCTGCGGTTCCAGATAAAACCGCACCGGACAAGGCAAGTCTCGACAAGTCCCCGAGCTTAACTCCAGAGCAGCGCTAGCTCGTTCCACCGCGCCTCATCGGCAGGATCGAATTTCCCATAGAGACGCGGCTTGCCGCGTCTCTCGCCGCGTCTAGAGGAGACCTTGCAAGCCCCGCCTCTACACCTCAATCGTCGCCAGGAAGCGCGGCTTCTGCCGGGCTTTAGTCAACTGCTCGAACGCATAAGCGATTTTCAGTAGAGTGGGCTCGCTCCAGGCGCGTCCGAAAAACGAGATGCCGATCGGCAGTCCCCAGAGATGTCCGGCCGTTACGTTGATATTGGGATACCCGGCAACGGCGGCGGCGCTCGAACTTCCTCCGGCGACATGATCGCCATTGATCAGGTCGGTGACCCAGGCGGGGCCTGCCGTGGGGGCGAAGAGGGCGTCGAGTTTGAACTTGTCCATGACAAAGTCGATGCCTTCGGCGCGGCTAAGTTGGCGATTCATGGCCAGCGCATCGAGATACTCCTTCGAAGTGAGTGTGCCTTTCTCTTCCGACTTCAGAAAAATATCCTGCCCGAAGTAGGGCATTTCCCGGTCGCGATTGCGCTCGTTGAACTCGATCGCATCCTTCAAGCTCTTCACCGCGGAATTGCCGCGGCGCGCGAGATAGGCGGCAAGGTCGGCCTTGAGTTCGTAATAGAAGACGGTCAGCTCGCTGTCGTCGAACTTGCCAATCGTGGGAATATCGGCGGGATCGACGATCTCAGCGCCCGCCCGTTTCATCTCGTCAATCAGCGTGTCCATGAGCTGGTCGACCGCATCGTTGAAGCCGCAATATTTCCGCACCACTCCCAGTCGCGCTCCATTAAGCCCGGCGGGATCGAGGAACTTGGTGTAGTCGGAAAACGCCTTGCCCCGGCTGCCGGCGGTTGCGGAATCTTCGGGATCGGCTCCCGCCATCGCGCCCAATAGAATCGCAACATCGCGCACCGTTCGCGCCATCGGGCCCGCCGTGTCCTGGCTGTGCGAAATCGGAACGATGCCGCTGCGGCTGACCAGCCCAACCGTAGGTTTCATCCCGGCCACGCCGTTCATCGCCGATGGGCATACGACTGACCCGTCCGTCTCCGTGCCCACGCCGGCAACGCAAAGGTTCGCCGAGACGCCGGCCCCTGTGCCCGAGCTCGATCCACAGGGGTTGCGGTCGAGAGCGTAAGGATTCCGAGTGAGTCCACCGCGGCCGCTCCATCCGCTGGTGGAATGACTCGATCGAATGTTGGCCCACTCACTGAGATTCGTCTTGCCGAGAATAACGGCCCCAGCCTTGCGCAACTGCGCGGCCACAAAAGCGTCGTTCACAGGCCGCGACCCCAACAGCGCCAGCGATCCCGCCGTCGTATTCATGCGGTCCGCAGTATCGATGTTGTCCTTGATCAGCACCGGTATGCCGTGCAACGGCCCACGCACCCCCGTTGCCTTGCGCTCCCGGTCGAGCGCGTCGGCGATCTGCCGAGCGTCGGGATTTACTTCGATGACCGAGTTGATCAGGGGCCCGGCTTTGTCGATCTCCTCAATGCGCGCCAGATACTTCTCGGTCAGCGAGAGGGAAGTATATTGACCGGATGCGAAGGCCTTCTGGACGCCGTCAATCGTGATCTCGTCGAGCTCGAAATCTTTTTCAAACTTCTTGACCTCCGGCGTGTACGCAGGCGCTGGAGCCGAGCCCAGCGCCGGGTACGCAGCCGTGGCCACCGTGGCTGTCAACCCTGTGCGTAGAAAATTGCGGCGCGAACTGTATTTTTCGGGAAGGGAATCGGCAGACATGACTGCTCCTGGCGGGTGTTTGACTTCGACACAAGTCCCGAGCGGAATGTTACAAAGGCCGTGCGTGAAAGGCAAACGTCGGCAGTCGCCCTTTTTATGATGACCCACCACACCAACGCCGGTGACCGTTGTCTTGGACTGCGCGGAATGGTAGTCTATCGAAGTCGAGCGGGAGTAGTTCAGCGGTAGAACGCCAGCTTCCCAAGCTGGATGTCACGGGTTCGATCCCCGTCTCCCGCTCCAATTCCTAAGTAGCTCTGAGGGCGACTCTGTGCGGTAATCGGAGGTTACTTGCCGGCAGCGTTGGATGCCGACGAGTTCGCGGCCCGCAACTGGATTACGCCGATTCCCACGCCCCCCAATACGCCCGCGAGCAACCCCAGCAATATCAACACCGGTATGCTCTCAAGCAGTGCGTTCTTCTTCACCATTCTGTATTCTCCCCTTGGAATTCGTTGCTCCAGTCATTTTAGCATTTGCGCTTCCATTTCCCAGCTTACCCAGGTACCGTAACCGGCTGTAACCGCGAGAGATGGCGCGGAAGAACCGTCGGCCCATGACTTTAGTGAAAACTATTTCACCTAAAGGGAACCTGCCGCGGGAGTGGCGGGAGTGGAATGACTGACTCTTTTTCCGCAAGAACCGTACTGGCTCCCGCGCCTAAGCTGCCGTTTACCTCAGTTTTCGCACACTTCGATCTGCCCGGCCACCCGCGCTATGCCATCCTGTGATAAAAAATAGATTCGAGGTGCATTCATGACCGAACCCAGCTACGAAGAATTGAAAGCTCGCCTAGCCGATCTGGAGAAGCAGGTCGAAACGAAAAAGGGAAGCCGCGCCATGGAGTTCCGCGTGAGCGAAAAGGGCGGCGTCAGCGTCTATGGACTCGGACGCTTTCCCGTTACCCTCTATTACGAGCAGTGGACAAAGCTGCTCGATGCCGCCCCAGAACTTAAAGCGTTTATTGAAGGCAATAAGAGCAAGCTGAAGTTGAAGCAAGGCTAATATCGCGCAGGGAGTGATTCGTGTCCGCCGAAGACATTCTCAGCCAGCCACAGCCGCTCCCCGATGCTCGCGTCGCGTACGGGGCCGACTCGACTCAGTTCCTTGATGTACGTCTGCCACCAACGAGAGGGCCGCACTCCGTTTTGTTGAACATCCACGGCGGCTATTGGCGGGCGAAGAATGACCTTGCGCACGCCGGGCACTTGTGCGAAGCGCTACGAGCCGCAGGTGTCGCCACCTTCAATATCGAATATCGGCGTGTAGGCAACAACGGCGGCGGATGGCCCGGAACATTTGAGGATATCCGCTCCGCCTACAGGTTTGTTCAGCGGCAGCATTCCCGATTCCATCTTGATCTCGATAGATTTGTAGTGATGGGGCATTCGGCGGGCGGGCAGCTTGCCCTGTGTTTGGCAGCGTACGAAACCACGGTTCGGCGAGTGATTTCGCTTGCTGGGGTCGTTAATCTCAAGGAAGGCCTCGCGCTGCACTTGGGCGATGACGCTATTTCTGAGTTCATAGGTGGCAAGCCGGATGAGGTTCTGGAATATTACCGGCAAGCGGATCCGATGGAACTCAGCATTCCACGAGCACAGCAGTGGCTGCTCCACGGTAGCGAGGATGACACGGTGCCGCGGGAGTTCAGCCACGATTATGTCGAGCGGAAAAAGAAGAAGGGCGAATTGGTTCAGTGGATTGAGGTTCCGCATGCCGGCCATTTTGAACTGATCGATCCCGCTTCGGAAGCCTTCCGGCAGGTTGCGAACACTGTACTGACCACGCTCGCGAGCAAATGAACGCGCACGAGGCAGCGAAAATACGCCCACGCAACGGGTGACTATAGGTGTTTATCCAGTGAGGGCCGCCGGAAGGGAGGACTGGTGCGCCCGGAGAGAATCGAACTCCCAACCTCATGGTTCGTAGCCATGCACTCTATCCAATTGAGCTACGGGCGCATCATGGAAGAATTGCGTCTCTGGATTATAACGGAAACTTCAGCCTTTCGCCCACTCCGAATCCCCGCGATCGACGTAAGGCAAAACTCCGGCCCGAGTTCGGTGCTGCTTCCCATCCCCATCAAATCCCGCGCCACCTGTGGAAATCGGGGCCTTGCCAAACAGAAAATTTGTAACATCGCGTAAAAATTTCCCGCCCCGCGCAAAAACTGCCTGCGCCCACGTTCTCCGATTACATGTTGGCAATGCCTTAGCGATTGGCCCCCGGCATGCTCCTCCATGGGCAACACGAAGTGGCGCGCAACGGGGCATTTGGAAAATAACTTCGGCCAGAGGTCTTTTCGAATGCCCCTTTGCAATACTCCGTTGATTGACCAAGACGGCGCTCTGGCCCGTTTCCCGGCACCCTCCCCCAAGAGTCCTCCCCACAAACGAGGATTCGCCGGGAAAAGGACGAAGCGCCGTCCGCCCGCTCCTCATTGCTTCCTGCCTGCAGGGACGATTTCCTTAACAGCCCATGGCGCAAGTGCGATTTTTATCGGGGTATGCCTTCTGGCATACCGTAAGTGCCGGGTTGCGAGAGCGCCTTTACAGGCTGCGGAAAAACACTGGTTTTGTATCAGGTCATCGCTTTAGCGATGACATAAACTCTTTGAAATAGATGCCCCTTTAGGGGTTAGGGCACGAGATTAGACTTTTTCCGCAGCCTGTTTAGGCGCTGTCTTGGGTCCCTCTCAGACCAGCGTCATCTGCTCCCGCACGTCGATACCGGCCTGGCGCAGCAACCGGGCCACTGCCTCGCCCTTCAAGCGCGAGGCGTCGAACCGCACCCGCACTGTCCTCTCCTTCTCATCAAACTGAATGCGCTGAATCCCATACACCTCGCGCATACTGTCAATGGCCCGCAACGCCGCTTCTCCCGGCGCAGTCTGGTAGGGGTACACGGCTTCGAGGTACGTCATTTTCGTTCTCCGATCAATCAGTTTGAGGATTACTCCCCGTGTATCCGATCACACGTATCTAGTCATGAGTATCTAATAATGCCAGAATTCCGCCAAGCGCATCTTGCGACAACTCACGGAGCGACGGGCGTCCTCGTCCGTCCCGTGTGGGAACAGCCGCCTGCGCTCACCGCAACCGTGAATTCGATATAAACTTCTAGCAACTCGATATGGACGACCCAAATTCTGTTGACAAACTAAATCCCGCACCGCTCCCAGCCAAGACGAAAGACCCCGTCTGCGGCATGGACGTAAATCCCGCAACCGCCCGCTACCAGGCGTCGTACAGCGGCAAAGAGTATTTCTTCTGCTGTGCCGCTTGCCTGGCGAAATTCCATGCGAATCCCGAAAAGGTCCTGTCATCTTCGCCCCAGCCAATGCGGATGCCAACAACGGCGGCATCGGGGCCAGCGTCTCTGGCCGCTCCGATCTTGATCATGCCAACGCTGAACAAGTCGGCCACAGCTCCTATTGCTAAGTTGGCGAGCGAATCCGGAAAAAATGCGCGGGCTTATGTTTGTCCGATGTGCCCCGAAGTGCGGCAGACCGGGCCCGGCCCCTGTCCCAAGTGTGGCATGGCGCTCGATCCCGAGTCGCCCGCGCTGACCGTCAAAGAAGCCAATCCCGAACTCCGTGACATGACGCGCCGCTTCTGGATCGCCCTCACCCTGACCGTGCCCTTGCTCGCGATCGCCATGGGCAGCATGTTGTGGCCCAACGAGTTTTGGAAACTAGCTGTGAATGGGAAATCAGTTGCATGGCAACCCTGGCTCGAACTGCTGCTCTCGACTCCCGTCGTGCTCTGGTGTGGCTGGCCATTCTTCCAGCGCGGATGGGCGTCGGTGATCCATCGCAGCGCCAACATGTTCACGCTGATTGCCATGGGCACCGGCGTCGCCTACCTCTTCAGCGTGGTGGCAACGTTGTTCCCGCAAATATTTCCCGTGTCGTTCCTAAGCATGTCGCGCAACATGTCCCGCGGTATGGCCAGCAGCATGGGCGCCCGTCCCGATGTTTACTTCGAGGCCGCCGCCGCTATCGTCACCCTCGTTCTCCTAGGCCAGGTACTGGAGCTGCAAGCCCGCGGCCGCACCTCCAGCGCCCTCCGCGCCCTGCTCGATCTCAGCCCGAAGATGGCGAGGAGAATGAACGCGGACGGCAGCGACATCGAGATCGACATCCCGCTCGAACAAGTGAGGCCCGGAGACAAGCTGCGCGTCCGTCCGGGAGAAAAGATCCCCGTCGATGGCGTTGTACTCGAGGGCGCGAGCGCCGTGGATGAGTCCATGATCACCGGCGAATCCCTTCCCGTGCATAAGACGGCATCCTCGCGCCTCATCGGCGCCACCGTCAACGGCAGCGGATCTCTAGTGATGCGGGCCGAGCGCGTCGGCAGCGAGACCATGCTCGCGCAGATCGTGCACATGGTCGCTCAGGCGCAGCGCACCCGCGCTCCCATTCAACGCTTGGCGGATAAAGTTGCCGGCTGGTTTGTTCCAGCCGTGATCGCGGTTGCGGCCGTAACCTTCATCGTGTGGTTAAGCGTAGGCCCCGAGCCGCGTTTCGCGCACGCCATCGTGAACGCCGTCGCCGTCCTCATCATCGCCTGTCCCTGCGCGCTCGGCCTTGCCACGCCCATGGCCATCATGGTCGGCACCGGACGCGGCGCCCAAGCCGGCGTGCTCATCAAAAACGCCGAGGCGCTCGAGACCCTCGAAAAGGTCGACACCATCGTCTTCGACAAGACTGGGACCCTCACCGAAGGTAAGCCCAAGGTCATAGCCTACAGCGATCTCGAGACCGTTCGCCTCGCCGCCAGCGTCGAGCGCGCCAGCGAACATCCGTTGGCCGCTGCCATCGTCGAATTCGCCAGCCAGCGGAATCTGAAACTCTCCGCCGTCTCCAGCTTTGAACATGTAACGGGCCAGGGAGTCAAAGGTTTCGTCGAGGGCAAGAGAATCGCGGCAGGGAACTGGGCGCTCATGACCGATCTCGGCGTCTTCGGCTCCGGCCGCAAAGCCGAAGCTCAGGCGCTAGCCGCCGGCGCGGCCCAAGACTACTGTTACGCAACCCGTGTTTTCGTCGCCATCGACGGTCAATACGCCGGGCACATCGCCGTTGCCGATCCGCTCAAGCCCGCTGCCGCCGACGCACTCCGCCGACTCAAGGCCCAGGGAATCCGCATCGTCATGCTCACTGGAGACAACCCGCGAACGGCGCAGGAAATCGCGCGTCAATTAGGTATTTATCAAAACGATTTTCGCGCCGAAGTCTTGCCCGCGCAAAAAGCCGACATCGTCAATCAGTTGCAAAGCGAAGGCCGCATCGTCGCCATGGCCGGCGACGGCATCAACGACGCTCCCGCCCTCGCCCAAGCTCACGTCGGTATTGCCATGGGCACCGGAACCGACATCGCCATGGAGAGCGGCGCCATCACCCTTCTTAAAGGAGACCTTGAAGCAATCCTGCGCGCCCGCAAATTAAGCCAGGCGACGATGCGCATCATCCGCCAGAATCTTTTCTTCGCATTTCTCTACAACTCAATAGGCGTGCCGATTGCCGCGGGCGTCCTCTATCCCGCCTTCGGATTGCTCCTAAGCCCCATCCTAGCCGCCGCCGCCATGAGCTTCAGCTCGGTGTCGGTAATAACAAACTCGCTAAGGTTGCGGAAGGTGAAGTTGTGAGGACGTAGTCGGATCGATTGGCTCTCAATTATTGGTAGCCGCGATCTGGGATGCAGGTTAGTCTGCCTCCATGGGTCACCCGCAATTCGGTTGAGCATTCCGCAACCACGATTTGCTGCCGAAACAACGACGTGGCTCCGGCTCTCCCCGGGTTACCGTCCAAGGTGATCTCATAAAAACGGCCCTGCGGTGAACGCACGAGGCCGGTTGAGAGTTTTGAGTCAATCGTTTGAACCTTATAACGCACTCGAAATGTTTTTCCAGATGCGAGCGAATTTCTCACGCAGTCGTTGGCCGTACGAGCGTCCTGGCCGCTTTCCACGCGACCGCAATCCACGCTCTGTTTCCCCGCAAGCGAACGCGCGCGCCACTCCAGCTTGTCACCCACCAAATCCACAAAACCCTAGCATAGGCGATAAGGCCCAAAGCCCGATGCAATGCTTAGAGATGCCAGCGCCAACAGAACGGCTAGAACCAGAGCGGTTCTCATATCGCGTTGATCTCCAGTTACAACTTGCTCAGATACTCCATAATCTCCGGACTCGTCCAATCCACCGGTCCAATAAACTTGCGGCGGATCACTCCCGTGCGGTCGATTACATATGTCTCCGGCCAGCCAAAAGTGCCATACAGCGATGCCGCCTTCTTCGCTTCATCCCGCACCGTAACCATGTTGACGTGGTAGTCCTTGAGAAACTTGTGATACTCCGCGTCGTCGGCATCGATGCTGACGGCGACCACCACCACTCCCTTATCTTTGAGCCGCGCCTGCATTTGCACCAGCGCTGGCGTCTCTTCGACGCACGGCGGACACCACGTCGCCCAGAAATTCAGCACCACCACCTGCCCGCGAAACTGGTTGAGCGTGACTTTGTGGTCGGAATCCTGCAAGGTGAAGTCGGGAGCATTCGAGCCAATGCGCGCGGGATGGCTGCTGCCGTAGCATCCAATCACCGCCGACAGCAATCCAATAGCTACAAGCGTGGCGAGTTGAGTGGCTATTTGCCTGGAAAGATGGATTCGTCTCACCCCGCTATAATAGCGAAAATCCGATGGATCGTTCACTTCCAACGACGTTGCCCCAGCTCCCGGTTCCGGTGCGTTCGATCCCCGACGTCTCCATCATCGTGCCCGCCCGCAACGAAGAGGCCAACCTCGCCGCTTGCCTGGAATCTCTAATCGCCCAAACCGGCGTGGCTTTCGAGATCATTGTGGTCGACGACGCCTCCTCCGACCGCACGCCAGAGATCGCGCGAAGTTTTGCCGGTGTGCGCGTAATTTCGCTTCTTCCGGATCCTCCACCTGCGAACTGGACCGGCAAGAACAACGCGCTCGTTGCCGGAGCCAAATCAGCGCGCGCCGAGTGGCTTCTGTTCACCGACGCCGACACCGTGCATCTACCCGGATCGCTGGCGCGGGCCTTGGATGAGGCGAAGAAGCAACAAGCCGATTTGCTCTCCTACTCGCCCGAGCAGCTAGTCGCTACCTTCGCCGAGCGTGCCGTCATGCCCGTGATTTTCGCGGAACTCGCCGCGCAGTACCCGCCCCACAAAGTGCGCGAAGAAAATTCGCGAGTGGTGGCCGCCAACGGCCAGTACATTCTTGTCCGCCGCGTCGCCTACGACGCCGTTGGCGGACACGCCGCCGTGGCCACCGAAATTCTTGAGGACGTGGCGCTGGCACGCCTCTTCCGCAATGCCGCCCGCCGCGTCCACTTCCGTTATGGCGGAGACGCCGTGCGCGCCCGCATGTATCGCAACTGGCCACAGCTTCGCGAAGGCTGGACGAAGAATCTGGCGCTCTTATTTCCTCAGCCGGGGTTTCTCGCCTTCAAGAGCTTGTTGCTTTGGCTCGCGGCATGGACAACCTTCGGCATCGCCATCTCGGGCGCAGCCAGCCATCGCTTCTTAAGGATTGCCTTCGCCGCCTTCTGGCTGTTAGTGTACCGCCGAGTTCGCGTCGCAAATTTCACCACGGCGAATAACCTGATCGCAATGCTGGCCGGCCTGCCCATGTTCGCCTATCTGCTGTTGCGCTCGAAGCGCGCCCACGCCAATGGTCAAGTCGAGTGGAAGGGCCGAGCGTATGATGTAGGCGCTCGAAAAATGTGCACGCTAGCGCCAGTAACTGCCGCGAAACAGGTTCCAAGATTTGAGAACGAAAAACTGAGAGCTGATAGTTGAAAGCTGAGAACTGCTCTATGCTCTATCTCACACGCAAAGCCGAATTTTCCGCCGCGCACTTCTATCACAACCCGGAATTCACTCCCGAAGAGAACCAGCGCATCTTCGGCAAGTGCAATAACCCTAATGGCCATGGGCACAACTACACGCTCGAAGTTACCGTCAAGGGCGCCGTCGATCCCAAGTCGGGATTTGTCATCGACCTCAAGCTATTAAAAGACGTCATGAACAGGGAAGTGCTCGACGCGCTCGACCATCGCTTCCTCAACAAGGAAGTGCCCGAGTTCTTCACCAATATTCCAACGACAGAGAACCTCGCCCTCGTCATCTGGCAGCACCTCGCGCCAAAACTCACCGCGGCGCGCTTGCATCGCGTGCGCGTCTACGAAACGCCCGACCTGTTCGTCGATTTTTATGGCGAAGATTTCCACGGGGCAGCATGACGACGAGAAGCATGAAGGCGCACCTGACCCGGCGATACATGTTTTCGGCGTCGCACCGCTTGCACAGCGGCCAGATGTCGGCGGAAGAAAACCGCGCCACCTACGGCAGATGCAATAATCCCTATGGACATGGGCACAATTACACCGTCGGCATCACCGTCAGCGGCCCAGTCGACCCCCAGACCGGCATGGTCTGCAACTTGGCCGATTTGGATGCTTTTGTGCGCGCCCAAATACTCGAACGCTACGACCACCAGAATCTGAATCTGCTCTCGGAATTCGCCAACGAAGTCCCAACCACCGAGAACCTATGTATAGCGATCTACGAAATTGTGAAGCGCGGCTTCCACCACGCGCATCTAGAAAAAGTACGAATCGAAGAAACGATGTTGAATTCGTTTGAATATACGGGAGAGAGATGAGATTTGTAATTTGCAATTTGTAATTTCTAAGACCAAAATTACCAGTTACAAATTACCAATTACAAATCCTATGAAGTCAACTACACAACAGACGACTCTTGCCGCCGCCACCTACGAAGACCTTGTTCGCGAAATGCTCGTCCGCCTCGGCGAAGATCCCAAGCGCGAAGGCCTTACGCGCACCCCCGCCCGCGTCGAAAAAGCCATGCAATTTCTCGTCAAGGGCTACCAGGAGGATCCGGAAGCGCTCTTGCGCGAAGCGCTGTTTACCGTCGGCTACGATGAGATGGTGATCGTGAAAGACATCGAAATGTTCAGCCTGTGCGAGCATCACCTTCTGCCCTTCTTTGGCAAGGTGCATGTCGCTTACATCCCCAACGGCAAAGTGATCGGCCTGAGCAAAATTCCGCGCCTCATCGAAATCTTTTCCCGCCGCTTGCAGATCCAGGAGCGCCTCACCACCCAGATTGCCGAGGCCATCCAGAACGCCATCACGCCGCAAGGCGTTGGCGTGGTCATCGAGGCCCGCCATCTCTGCATGATGATGCGCGGCGTCGAGAAACAGCATTCTTCAGCGGTAACTTCGTCCATGCTCGGCTGTTTCCGCGCCGAAGTCGAAACCCGGACCGAATTCCTGTCGCTGATCCGCCAGCGCTCGAATGGCGTGTGATTAACATCGGAAAACTGAATGCCAAAACGCAAACCCACGCTGCGCGCACCGAATCTTCAAGGTCGCCTGGCCCTCATCACCGGCGCCAATCGCGGCATCGGACTCGCCATTGCCCGCGAGCTGGCGCGCTCCGGATGCAACCTCGTCATCACCGGCCGCGACCAGCGTGCCTTGGCCAAAGCACGCGCTGAACTAAATAAGCTCCAGCCGTCGAAATTGAACTTACACGTGCTAGCGCAGCCCTGCGATGTCCGCAGTCCAGAATCGGTCGACGATCTCTTCGCGCTCGTTCGTGGATTGCGCATGCCCCTCGACATCCTCATCAACAACGCCGGCATCGGACATCCCCATCGCACCGTTAGCGAGTTACCCTATCCCACTTGGATGCAAGTGATCGACACCAACCTCAACGGCCTCTTCCTAATAACGCAGGCGGCGCTCGCCGTGATGCAGCGCGGCAGCACCATCGTCAACAATCTCTCTATCGCCGCCGAGCGCGTCTTTCCGGGCTCGGCCGCCTATAACGCGTCCAAGCACGGCGCCCTCGGATTGACCAACACCTTGCGCGAAGAGTTGCGGCCCAAGGGAATTCGCGTGATCGCCCTCCTGCCCGGCGCCACCGATACCGCCATCTGGAATACGCTGTGGCCCCAAGCGCCGCGGCGAAAAATGATGTCCGCCGAAACCGTCGCCCGCACGGTGCTCAATGCGCTTCTCTTGTCCGAAAACACGACCACGGAAAAAATCGTCCTGCTGCCATCCAGCGGTACGCTGTAAGGATCGTTTAACTGGAATTTGTCATCCCGAGCGAAGCGAGGGATCTGCATTTCCGCGATTCGCTATCGACCAATATCCAACGACCAACGACCATCGACCACCGACTCCACCCTACCAAGTCCCATACCGATACCGGTGCGGCCGCTCGCTGAACACGCTAATCATGACCACGCCCGCGACAAAGCCTCCAACGTGCGCCCAGAAGGCGATCCCGCCCGAGGTCTGGCTGGTTTCGGCGATCGCGGTCGCCGTCCCGCTCAGAAAATTTCCCACGAACCAGTAGCCCAGCATCAGCCACGCCGGAACGTGGAACAGAAAGATCGGCGGAAACCATATCAGCACGCGCGCCCGCGGATACAGGATGAAGTACGCGCCCATCAGCCCCGCAATCGCCCCGCTCGCGCCCACACTCGGCATGCGCGAGCCCTGGTTCAGCAGAATGTGAGTAATGCTGGCTACCACTCCGCTGACCAGGTAAAACACCAGATACCGGAAGTGTCCCAGGTAGTCTTCCACGTTGTCACCGAAGATCCAAAGGAAGAGCATGTTCCCCGCAACATGTAAGAATGAAGCATGCAGGAACATCGAAGTGAACAGCGGCAAGATGGCCGTAGCCGCCGCATCGTAGGAATGTCCCGTCAACACGGCGAGCGCGTGATGAGGCACCACGCCAAACTCGGCCATGACCGCATTCAGCGCCCGATGGCTCTGCATTCCGATGGAAAGTTCCCACAAAAAAACCACCACATTCGCAACGATCAAAAAATAGTTGACGAATGGCGTCGAGAAACTCGGCTGATCGTCGCGAAGAGGAATCATTTCCTTGGCAATCTGTTAATTTGTAATAGGTAATCGAAAGGCAAGATCGCCAGCGCACCAACGCCTCGGCCTTCAATTACCAATTACAAATTAACAGATTACAAATTCCCATGAACGGTGTCGTCATCGTCGATAAACCCGCCGGCCTGACCTCGCACGACGTGGTCAATCGCGTCCGCCGCATTCTCGGACAGCGCTCCGTCGGCCATCTCGGGATCCTCGATCCCTCGGCCACCGGAGTCCTGCCCATCGTCCTCGGCAACCTCACGCGCCTGGCCCAGTTCTACACCCATTCCGAGAAGACCTACGAAGGCGTGATTCGCTTCGGCTTTTCCACCGACACCTACGATGCCGATGGCCAGCCCACCTCGCCGCCGCAAGAAGTGCGCTTAAACGGCGAGGAAGTTCGCGCTCTGGCTGCCCAGTTTCGCGGCGCCATCGAGCAAATGCCGCCGCCCTTTTCCGCCAAGAAAATTGCCGGCGTCCCCGCCTACAAACTTGCCCGCAAAAAGAAAGAAGTCGCGCTCCAGCCCGTGCAAGTCGAAATCGCGGAATTCGAGATTCTCGCTACCACCGCCAGCGAAGCCACCTTCCGCGCCCGCGTCGCCTCCGGAACTTACATGCGCTCGGTCGCCCACGACCTGGGCCAGAAGCTCGGCTGCGGCGCTCATCTCGCCAACCTGCGTCGCACCGCCGCCGCCGAGTTCGTCATCGCAGACGCCCACTCGCTCGAAGCGCTCGAAACCGCGATGCAGCAGGGAATTGCCGAATCGTTATTTGTCCATCCTAGAAAGTTGGTGCCGCAACTGCCCTGCGTCACTGCGACCGAAGAAAGCGCCGCCCTCATTCGCAGTGGACGCGCCGTCAATCTGCCCGAAATGTCTCGCGCTCCACAAGTAAAAGTCTTTTGCGGCCAACGCGACCTCATCGCCATCGCCACCCGCATCGCCGGCACGCTGTTCCATCCGAAGATCGTGTTTGCCATTGAGAACAACTCGCGGTAGTTATCATGCGCGGTGAGCCACAACTGCAAATCATAGATACCCTCCGCACCCGTGGTAGAATTACCGCCGATGAAGCCGTGCTCATCATAGGAAGGAAAATATCAACCATGCGAAAGGTGGCCGCAAAGCGATTGATAGTGTACGTCGCGAGCCCGCTTGGATTCACAGCAAGCACACGGGCATATTTGAAGAAGCACCTAATTCCAAAAATCAGGACAGCTGGCGTAACAACAATTAATCCTTGGGACTCTGGTCCCGAGATCAAGAAATTGCACGAGGACATTCAAAAGACCAAGAATCTTGACCTTAGACGCAATAAATGGGAATTCTTCGTCCAGAAGCTGGGTAAGGCAAACGCCAACTCAATTGAACGTGCTGACGGCATTGTGGCGGTTCTAGAAGGTACTGACGTTGACAGTGGGACTGCGGCCGAGATTGGTTATGGTGTTGGCCTCGGGAAGTGGGTAATCGGTTACAGAGAGGACTTCAGGCGGACTGGCGAAGATGAAACGGCAGAAGTAAATTTGCAGGTCGAATATTTCGTTACAAAGAGCGGTGGCATTGTCGCCCATACTGTAACCGAACTGCAGAATGCACTGAGGAAGAAGACCAGATCAAAGCGAAACTGAAGGATTTTTGACATTCTTGAGCTGGAGGAAAATCTCAATGGGTGCTGGAGTTGAGGGCGTCATTAATGGAGCTAAGGGCGTCACTAAAGGAGCTGGCGTCGCAGTGTTCGGTCAGATTCTCCTGGCACTCGTCGTGAAGACCGCGTTTGATGCGTTCTTCCGAAACGCGCACTCCGTAAATGATCTTATGGCGTTCTGGCGCCTACTCACGGCAGATTTGTGGCATTCTCTTGTGGTAGTAGCGCAGTTGGTTCTGTTCCTTTTTACAATTGTGAGATTTTATTGGGGAACCTACCGATATCACGAGGAAACACCCGAAACAGGAACACAACACTTCATAGCGGGGATCGTTGGGGCCGTTCTAGTCTTCAGTGGGTTTTACGTCACCGCAACTTACGTCGCGAACACCCAACTTTTTTACGCGGGCCTCTTTTTAACCAGCATGTTTGACCTCGTCTGGTTCGCGGTTTTATTTCCATGGGTCAAATCAGGAGATAAGCTGCGGCGCGTCACTTCAATCTGGGTTGCTTTTGACCTCTTGACTCTGTTGGTGCTAGGCGTATTCCTTTTTGTGCACTGCGGATCGTGTCTATGGATACAAGTAATAGTGCTACTCATGCTTCTATTAATAGGGTTGGGAGATATCTGGTACCTGTGGGATTTTTATCAAAACAAACTGTGATGAAGGAGAGCCCATGGCCTTCACCAACTGCTACGAAGACCTCGCCCGCGCCGAAGCCTATGCCACCTTGGAGTTCAAGAACACTTACCACCTGGCCTATCGCGACATCCCCGCCATCCTCGCCGAACACGTTCGCGGCCGCAAAGCTATCGACTTCGGTTGCGGCGCCGGACGCTCCACCCGCTTCCTCCGCCAACTCGGCTTCGAGGTCACGGGCGTCGATATCGCCGAAGACATGGTCCGCAAGGCCCGCGAACTCGATCCCAACGGCGACTACCGCCTAATTCCCGGGGATGACATGGGCTCGCTTCCATCCGGAACCTACGATCTTGCCCTCGCTGCCTTCACCTTCGACAACATCGCCGGCCGCGACACCAAACTGCGCATCCTGCGCGACCTGGGCCGGCTCCTCAGCCGGGAGGGGAAGCTTGTTCTGATCGTCTCCCGCCCGGAAATTTACTTCCACGAGTGGGCCTCATTCTCGACCAAAGACTTTCCCGAGAATCGGCAAGCGAAGTCCGGCGACAAGGTCCACATCATTGTCACCGACCACGCCGATCCACGCCCGGTCGAAGACATTCTGTGGACGGACGAGTCCTACCGCGAAATCTTCGCAGAAGCCCATCTGCGGCTGATTCGGAAGTACGAGTCCTTGGCAAGGGAAGACGAGCCTTATAGTTGGGTGAGTGAGCTGCAGATTGCCCCTTGGGCTATATACATACTCGAAAGTTGCTCGCGCTAGCGCCAGATCTATAATGTCCGATAACAGGTATTATGTTAACTCTAGGATCGAGCGATAAACCGGGCAAATTCTTCTTCTCCGGCTTAAAGAAGTACTAAGCGGGTCCTTGCGGCACTCTGCTCGGGAAGCAGCGACGAAAGACTGGCGTCGAGAGTAGCCAGCCTTCCCTTCTTGTGAATCGCAAGGCCAAGCAAATAGGCGTCGGTGACTTGCTGGTGGCCCAACAGGCGTCGTCCAAAGGGAGCAAGGGCTTCGGCAACTCCAATGTCTTCGGTCCAGAAGTGATGCGCCGGATGCTGAAGGCTTCCACTCAGCACTTCCAGCGCGTCCCGAGGAGAAACAGCGCGCTGCGAAAAAGCTGGATTCGAGACAATCCGCACAAAACCTGCCTGGGTCATGGCGCAGGTCGCCCACCCTTGATAAGCATTCTGCGCGAACCAACGCTGCGCTCGCGCATGTGCTTCGTGCGGAGGCCAGAGGAGCGCAATAAGCACATTAACGTCCAGCAAATGGCAGCTCACCGCTCCTCGGCCTCCAGCCGCTTCACTTGCTCGGATGTGACCGGCTCACTGTCATTGGGAACATCGAAGACCACGAGCTCATTGACGACCCGCGTCTTCGGAGGTGCGCTGAGGCCGCGTCGCACCAGTTCCGAGAGCGCCCTGCCCATCGCCAGCGAACGGGTTTCGGCGTAGGCCTTGACCACCTGAAAAACATCATCATCGAGACTGAGCGTTGTCCGCATACAGACTATGATGTAACAACAAGACGTATGATGTCAATATGATAATATTCGCATCATCCTATTGAACATGATGCGATTATGCGAACTCGGCATCACTCCCCGCTCAACAACGCTGCGAGGTCGAGGCCGAACTTCCGCAATGCCAGCAGCCGCTCCGGCGTGGCTTCCACAACTTCGCTTTTCGCCTGAAAGACTTTGCGCCCTTTCCTTTCCGTGAGCACGCCCATCGCTTCGCCCATGCGCCAGCCGGGAGCGCCCAGGATTTGCAATCCGTCCACGCCCGGCACCAGCAAGGCAACGCAGTTCTCACGCACCACGCCTATGCACTTGGGAAAGCGCTCGAAGGTTTGCAGTTCAAATCCCGCAAGGTAAATACGCTGCAACTGTTCGGCGGAATCGGCCATGGAAGAGCTGACTACTGGCAACTGGCTGCTGGCAACTGCCTTCCCCTACATCTTATATTTTCCCAGATCGTCATCCCCGAGATCTTCCAGCCACTTGCTCAACTCTTCGCTGCTCACGGCCGGGACCGGATTGGCCGACTGCTTCGAATTCTTCAGCACCTCGTCGTCGACGAAGATGGGGCAATCCACTCGCAGCGCCAGCGCCAGTGCGTCCGACGGGCGGGAGTCAATGCTCACAACATGGCCTTCCCTTTCCAGCCAAATCACGGCGTAGAAAGTATCGTCCTTCAATTCCGTGACCACCACCTTGTGCACCAGCGCGTCCAGCCCCGTAAGAACGTTCTTGATCAAATCGTGCGTCATGGGCCGCGGCGTGTTCACCTTTTCGATTTCGAGCGCGATGGCATTCGCTTCGTACACGCCCACCCAGATCGGCAACACCGTGTCGCCGCCCACATCCTTGAGCAGCACAATCGGCATGTTCGATACCGGATCCATCATCAGTCCGCGAATTTTCATCTCAACTTCCATAAGAACCTCAAAAACAGAACGCTCGCCGCTGGAGCACCGGGCATCCGCGCCCGGCTAGGTTTCCCCTGTGTTCCTCAGTGTCCCCTGTGGTTCAAGCTCTTCCCTTTTACCGCAACTCCGCCGCAGCATATCGGTCTGCGCTTTACTTGGAACCACTACCATCACCCGATGCTTTCGCCATCTCTCCCACCAAGCTGTTCGGAAAACTCCCCGTCACTCGCACCCGCACGTAGCTCCCCGTCGCCAGCTCAACTCCCTCCGGCACGGTAAAATTCAGCACTTTGATTTGCGACGTCCGCCCGATCCACTGTCCGCGCACCGCGTTCTTCCCTTCCACCATCACTTCGATCTCCTGCCCAACGTGCCGCCGGTTGCGCGCCGCCCCAATCTGCTTTTGCCGGTCGTTCAACACCGCCAGCCGCCGCATCTTCTCCACATCCGGAATCGCGTCCTCCAGCCCCAGCGCCGGAGTGTTCGGCCTCTCCGAATACTTAAACGTAAACACGCTGTCATACCCCACCACATCGAGCAACGAAAGCGTCTCTTCAAACTCCCGCTCCGTCTCGCCCGGAAATCCCACCATCATATCGCTCGTGATCGATAGGTCACGCCGCGCCGCCTGAATCCAGCCAATCCGCTCCAGGTACTCGTCCCGCGTGTAGAGCCGCTGCATGGCCTCAAGCACCCGCGTCGATCCGCTCTGGACGGGTAAATGCACATGGTCGCAAAGCGCCGGCTCGGAGTCGAGCGCCTCCACTATATCGCGTCCAAAATCCCGCGGATGCGATGTCGTAAACCGCACCCGACGTATTCCGCCAACCGATGCCACCGCAACCAGCAGCTCGGCAAAGCTTTTATTCCCATCGGGATCGCGGTAAGAGTTCACGTTTTGCCCGAGCAGTTGAATCTCCGTATATCCCAAGTCCACCAACTGCCGCGCCTCTTCCAGCACCGACCGGGAACTCCGGCTCCGTTCCCTCCCCCGCGTATATGGAACCACGCAATACGCGCAAAACTTGTCGCATCCCTCGATGATCGTGATATACCCGCGATGCGGATTCGTCCGCGCCGTGTACTCCGTCTCGAAGCATTTGTCCGTAGCGCGGTCGTCCAGCCCGGTCACGCGCCGCCCACCCGTCTCCAACTGCACCAACATCTGCGGTAGATTACGGTAAGAAGCCGACCCGCACACCAGCGACACATACGGCGCGCGCTCGAAAATCTTCTCCCCCTCCTGCTGCGCCACGCACCCCAACACCCCAAACTGCTTACCCTGCGCCCGATATTTCTTATAATCCGCCAGCCGGTGAAACACCTTCTGCTCCGCCTTGTCCCGGATCGAGCACGTGTTATACAGCACCAGCCCTGCCTCTTCCACCGTCCCCACCTGCCGATACCCCTGCCCCACCAGCGTCCCCGCCACCTTCTCCGAGTCGTGCGCATTCATCTGGCACCCAAACGTCTCCAGATAAAACGTCTTGTCAGCGGTCTCCGGCATGGAGCCAGTATAAACCAGTGAAAGCATCGGGGAATCTACGGGAAGGAAACCGTGGGTGCCGCGCGATATCCGCATCCAACCCAAATTTCGATTGCCGGTGTCTAAGTATAATAAGCTGCGAATCGCGGTCGCTAAAGCGGCTTCGCCAAGCGATGGCAGCACCGGCAACCACTTTATTTTAGGAGGAGGAGACATGCGTCTTAGAAAACTCGCACTGCTATGGCTGGTACTCGCCATGATGTCATACGCTCAGACTACGGCCCGGGCTTCGGCCCAGCCAACGGATCGCCCGGCAACTGTCACAACAAATTCGGCATCGCGCCTGCCGGTGACCAGGGTCATTCTCTATAAAAATGGCGTTGGTTACTTCGAACATTCCGGGCGCATTCGTGGGAGCCAAGACGTGGATATCGATTTCACCACCGCGCAACTGAATGATGTGCTGAAATCTTTGACCGTCTTGGATCTCGGCAATGGAAGAATCACCGGCGTCAGCTACAACTCGACCGCTCCGCTCGAACGGCGCCTGGGTTCTTTGCATCTCCCGGTCGGCGAAAATCCAACCACCGTTCAATTTCTCGATGCCCTGCGCGGTGCGCGCCTGGAAGTGCGCAGCGGAGCTGCGAACGTCTCCGGTCGTTTGTTGAGCATCGACCAACGTGAGTTGCCCCTCAAAGACGACCAGAAGATTACGGTCAATCAGCTTTCCATCGTGACCGACAATGGCGAAGTCCGTGTGTTCGACCTGAATCCCGCGACCAGCGTGCGCCTTGAAGAAAAGGACGTGAACGAGCAGGTCGGAAAGTATCTCGGCCTGGTCGCTTCCACGCGTGACCAGGACGTCCGCCGCATGGCCATCTCGACCGCGGGTGAGGGCGACCGCGATCTGCTGGTCAGCTACATCAGCGAAGTTCCGGTATGGAAATGTACGTACCGCATCGTAATTCCGAAGGAAGGCAAACCGTTGCTGCAAGGCTGGGCTATCGTGGATAACACGATTGGCGAAGACTGGAAAAATGTCGAGTTATCACTGGTGGCGGGAGCGCCGCAGTCCTTCGTCCAGGATCTGTCACAGCCTTTCTACACACGCCGTCCAGTGGTGCCGTTGCCGGAAAACGCAATGATCACGCCACAGACGCATGAAGCCACCATGGAAGAGGCGGAAATTGTAAATGGAAAGCTCGTGTCGCCAACGAAAATTCCAGAGAAAATCGAAATGATCCAAGAAAATGGAGTCGGCATTGCCGGAGGAATTGGCTCGGGTTCTGGCGGCGGTTATGGGCCAGGTTCTGGCGGCGGCGTTGCCGGCGGAGTTTTCAGGGTTGGTAAAGCTGCAATTCCCCGCTTTGACGCCACGGCAGCGGCCCAGTCTCTTGAAACCACAACCACCGTGGCCCAAACCCAGGAACTCGGCGATCTGTTCGAATACAAACTCAAGGACCGCGTCACCATCCGCAAGAACCAGTCGGCGATGGTACCCATTCTCCAGGCGCGGATCGATGCGGAAAAAGTTTCGGTCTGGAATCCTTCGCAGCCGTCTGTGCTGCGCGCTCTTTGGATCGACAACAGCAGCGAACTCACGCTCGACGGTGGCAGTTTCAATGTGCTCGAAGGCGACGCCTTTGCCGGCGAAGGTCTGATGGACCCCATCAAGCCCGGTGAAAAGCGTTTGCTGTCTTATGCCGCCGACCTCGGCCTGTTGGTGGATGAGAAACAGAAATCGGAAAAACAGAAGATCGCGAAAGTTGTGATCGCCCATGGCGCCATGACCCAGATGACCGAGGAGCGTGAAGAGCACATCTACACCATTCGCAACCGCGATGCTTCGGCGCGCACCGTTGTCATCGAGCATCCCGCCCGCCAGGGATGGAAACTCGTCGACGGTACGGAACCAGCCGAGAGCACTGCATCCTTCCATCGTTTTCGTCTAATTGCCGATCCTAAGAAAACCACCATCGTGAGCGTGAAAGAGTATCGGCCGATTTCGACACGGTACGAATTAACCAATGTGTCGGAAGACGAGATCGCTTTCTTTGTTAGCCAAAAGGCAATCAATGCCGAGGTGGAGAAGGTATTGCGGAGGGTTGTGGCGCAAAAAGACACCATTGCCGCCTTCGACGCCGACATTGCCGCGCGCAAGTCCCAGATGGCAGGCATTGCCGAAGATCAGAAGCGTGTGCGCGAGAACATGAAGGCATTGAAGGGCAGTTCCGAAGAAAAGGCCTTGGTGGAACGCTATGCGCGAGAACTGAACGATCAGGAAGACCGGGTGCAATCGCTACAGCATGAGATCACGGATTTGCAGCAAAAGCGTGACGCAGCGCATAAGGCACTGAACGAGATGATTGAGGGCCTGGAGTTAGAAGCGACACTGTAAGAGTGACGTGTGGCCCGGCGGGCTGGGCGTCCACACCCAGCCCTCCATCGCAAGACTTATCACAAGGTCATACGTCCCTAGTCGTCATCGGGATCGACGGGCGCACTCTTATTGTTGATAAAGTACGCGGCATCGAGCGGCGCGGCAATCGTCTTGAAGGTAATGGGCGTCTGCGAAAGATTGAAGCAATCCGAAAGGTCGTCCGCCGGAGCGTCGGCGTAGCCCAGCGATGGCAAATTGTAAGTGTTCTCGATGAACTTGAGAATGCTGCCGAAGTCGTGCGTGACCGTGGAAGTGTAAGCGGCCCTGGCGTACGGTGAAACCACGATCAGCGGCACGCGGAAGCCGTAGACATATCCCGATCCCCAGCTCACGCCATCGTCGATGACTTTAGGCGCAACGTGATCGTACCACCCTCCCCAATCGTCCCACGTAATGATGATGGCCGTGTTTGACCAATACGGGCTGTTGCCAATCGTGTTGACAATCGAGGCCACCCACGAGGGCCCGCTGCCATTGTTACTGGCGGCGTGATCGGATTGCGCGCCATCGGGAATGACCCAGCTTACTTGCGCCAGTTGCCCGTTGGCGATGTCCTGCAGTACTTGCCATTGCGGGATGATCACATTGTTGGTCCAATCCGATCCCACGCAGGCGGTGGCATTGGGTGGAGTTGCGTTCGGTCCGCAGATGCTCTCAATCGCGTCGGGTGCCGTCCAGATCGAACCGGCCGACGGAGTGTAGTAGCGCCAGCTTACATTTGCCGCGTCAAGCAGGTCGGCCATCGTGGGATGCTCGAAGCACGGATATTCGGGTGGATCTGCAGGGTTGGCTTCGTTCCCGCTGGGATCGATCATCTTCACCGTCGTCGTGGGGTCGGCAATACAGCCTGCGTTGGCGTTGGTGATGCCTACTGCTAGGCTCATATTCTCGGACGCGAAAAGATCGCTGCCTACAGCGGGCGCCGAAGTGCCGGAAAAAATGAACTGGTGCGCCGGAAAGCTGGGCCCCTCGTTGGTCTGAAACATGTGGTCGCCGAAAGTATATTGCTCGGCCATGGCGAAGTACGGCGCAACGTCGGCCGGATTGACGTACATGAATTGTGGGTTGGGATGCGCATTGGGAGGGCAATTGGCCGCTGGCGAGCACGGGATCAGGTTCGCACCGTTCATGAGGCCACCGTTATACATGGAAACGAACGCGGAATGGGCGTGACTCAGGTCATAATTCTGAGGGTTGGAACCGGCCGTGCCCAAGTCGATAGGGGCGAGTGTAATGGTTTGATTCGTCGAGTCCAATCCGCTTTGCGCAATGTCCGCGTTACGCGGCGGATTGTATAGCACCGGGTCCTGGAACAGATTGTCCGGCGTCCGGTTCTCCTGAAAAATGATCACCACGCGCTGGATCACCGCCGTCATGGCCAGCGCCAGCGCCTGCGCGCCGTCGCTCGGAGCCAAATTCCCGGCATCGCTCCCCGTGACCTTAATGGTGTAGCTGCCGCCGGGCGTACTGCTCGTGGTCGATACCGTCAGCGTGGCCGTACCCGCCGCCGCGCCCGTAATGGCGATCGGATTCCCAGTGAACGCACAAGTCGGCGCCGGTGTGCCTCCGCTGACGCTGCTGCACGAAACAGTCACGCTGCCCGTATAACCATTCGCCGGCGTCACCGTGATCGTGGAAGTCGCCGTGTTTCCCGCCGTGACGGAACTCGGGCTCAACGCCGAAGCCGTAAGCGCATAGCTGGGCGTTGGCGCAGTCTTGCCCGGCCCGGAACTGCCGCAACCGCCAAGGCCAAGCAAAAGTACGCTCAAGCCGAGAAAGCCGCCGAAGACAAACACCAGACGACGGTAACTCATGGGTGGACCCTCCTTACGACTGCCGGATTGTGTATCGTCGAATACTAACCCGGCTGGCGCCGTTTCGACTCGGGGAAGAGGTACTTTTTTATGCACCAGCCGAGTGCCCCGGTCTCGCGCTTTTCGAGAACTGGGATTCCAGACCACATCAAGCTTGGGATATTTTCCGGCATGTGGAGAGAGCGCAGGATCCCGCCGCTAACTCCACGTAATAGAGTTATTTCACCCGAGCCAGCGTGAACACTTCCTTCATTTCCTTGCCGTGATCGAGGAAGACCCATTCTTCGCTATGGTGGTCGGCGTCAGGGACCGTGATCGTCAAGCGCTGCATGTGTCCGTCGCCGGGGCCGATGTTCGTCCCGTCCATGAATTCAAAGGTCACGGATTTTGCGTCCGAAGCAATCATCTTCATGCGCGGCTGGTTACCGGCTCCGCAGTAGTGGGTCATCAAAAGGCGGTCGCCATCCATGTGAAACATGGTGATCATATCTTCCGGACCGTGCCCCAGTATCTCGCTCATCAGCGCAGAGCCGCCAGCCGTCAGTCGGAAAACGACTTGAATGGTCTGGCCCTGCTGGTTTTTATGTGCCCAGGTCCCTTCCAATCCCTTCAACAGGTCGAACGATTTGTGCGCATCCGACTGGGCCACAACCATGCTGGCCGAGAGGACAATGAACAGAACTGCGGCGATGCCGACGATGTTGCGAACGCTATTGCGAGATGGCTTCATGGATTCCTCCATAGATTCATTTGCGCTTGTTGCTTACATTGATGCGACTCCGTTCGTTGCAGATTCGCCCCAGCTCAAGTTAAGTTGCGTCCAGAGGTAAATTTGGATTGCCACGGCCCATCTTTTCGCTGAGGTGGTTGGCGATCAGCTTGCCGTGGAATCGCCCGTTCTCAATGAAGATTTCATTCGTCCGCGACCCGGCCACGATCACTCCCGCCACGTAAATTCCCGGTACGTTCGATTCCAAATTTTCCGGGTCGCACGCCGGACGCATCTGCTCGGAAGATAGTTCGATGCCCACGCTGCGCAGAAAATCGTAGTCGGGATGATACCCCGTGAGCGCGAACACAAAATCGTTTTTCAGCCGGACCGCGCCAGAAGGAGTCTGCACGACAACGTAATCGCCGCCGATCTCGGTCGCGTTGCTGTTGAAGTACGCTGCGATTTCCCCAGCTCTAATCCGGTTCTCAATGTCGGGACGCACCCAATACTTGACGTGCTCGTGCATCTGCGCTCCGCGATGGACGATGGTGACCCGCGCTCCGTGCCGCCACAAATCCAGCGCCGCTTCCGCCGCCGAATTCCTGCCGCCAATCACAATCACATCGGTATCGAAATAAGGATGCGGCTCGCGGTAGTAATGAAAAACTTTATCCAATTCTTCGCCGGGGATATCGAGTTTGTTGACAAGATCGTAGTAGCCGGTCGCGAGCACGATCTTGCGTGCACGATAATCGTAGATGGCGCTGTGCCGGTCGGTGGTGGTGACGCGGAAGTCCCCGTCCGCGCCCGCAATCGTCTTCACCCATTCGTACTGCCGCACGTGCAAGCGATAGTGCTCGGCGACCCGCCGGTAATATTCGAGCGCTTCCAGCCGCGTCGGCTTCGCCAGCGCCGTCGTGAACGGCACATCGCCAATCTCCAGCAACTCCGGCGTGGTGAAAAAAACCATGTTGCTCGGATAGTGATAAATGGAATTGACCAGGCATCCCTTGTCGACGATGATGGCCTTGAATCCGGCCTTCTGCGCCTCGATGGCGCACGCCATGCCAGTGGGGCCAGCCCCCACCACCAGCACGTCGCTCCAGCAGTCGGGCCGCGGCTGGGCTTGCGTGCGCGATAAAGTTTCCGGAATCTGTTCGATCGACAAAGCTGCCAAGCCTCGACTGCGCGGAATGGAGACCGACCATTCTAGCACCGCGCGCCAGTGCGGCGCGTTCGCTTCCCTACTTCTTCACGCAAACGGCAACCCCGTCGCGCAGCGGCAGAATGGTCGTAAACAGTTCCTTCGATTCGCAGATCAGCTTGTTGAATTCGCCGATGGCTTTGCTTTCGGCGTCGGGATTGGGCTGGCGCAGCTTCCCTTTCCAAAGCACGTTGTCGGCGATAAAAAGTCCGCCGCTTCTCAGGCGCGGCAGCGCGAGTCGAACCACGCGCGGGTAGTCGGTCTTATCGATGTCGTTGAAGATGATGTCGTAGAGACCCTTTTCCTCGGAAAGGAGTTCAAGCGCCTCGCCCACGCGTACCGTAATGCGCTGGCTCACTCCAGCGCGCTCGAAGTAGCGGCGCGCCTGGTCGGCGCGTGCGCGGTCGCCGTCGGTGTAAACCACGCGTCCGCCTTCACCCACCGCCCGCGCCCACCAGATAGTGGAATAGCCTATGGCCGAGCCCATTTCGAAAATCTTCTTCGCGCCGCTAATCGTGGCCAATTGATAAAGCACTCGTCCAACAACAGGCCCAACGATGGGAATGCCGTTCTTGCTCGCCTCAACTTCCATCTCCGCCAGAACTTCATCGCGCGCTGGCAGCATCGCATACAGGTAGTCTTCCACTTCAGGAACCGTAATTCCACCCATGCGCCAGCTAGGCATTGCCGATGGATCGTTCATGTTGCTCCTTGCGATGCAAATCTTGGGGATGGAGAGCCGGGTGTCCTCACCCGGCTGTATGGGCGAGACGCCAGTTCCTCCACCTGATGATTCTTGCGAAACTATCTTTTACGAAATCGTCTGCCCCGGTTTCATCTCCAGCACTTCCACCTCCGGCACAAGCTTCTGCAACTCGCCGGGCCTTCCCGTCAGCGGCGGAAACGTGCCGAAGTGCATGGGGATGACCGTTTCCGGTTGCAGCAGTTTGCAGGCGTAAGCCGCCTCGCGCGGCGACATGGTGAAAAGATCGCCGATGGGCAGCAGCGCAATCTTCGGCGCATAGAGTTCGCGGATGATCGCCATGTCGCCGAAAACGCCCGTATCGCCCGCGTGGTAAATCTTGACTCCGTTCGAAAACTCGAGCACGTAGCCGCACGCCTCGCCGCCATAAACAATCTGCTCGCCATCCTGAATGCCGCAAGAATGCACCGCGTGCACCATGGTGATCTTCACCCCGGCAACGGTCTGCGTGCCGCCCTTGTTCATGGGCGCGATCTGCTTGACGCCTTTTTTCTGCAGCCACAGGCAGAGCTCGTAAATGCCGACGGCAATCGGATTGAGCTTCTTGCCCACGTCGACCGCGTCGCCAATGTGATCGCCATGTCCGTGCGTGCAGAGCATCGCGTCGGCTTTCTTGACATGTTTTTCGCTCTCCGGACACGCGGGATTGCCCGCAATCCACGGATCGATATAGAGCGTCTTCCCTTCCGGCGTTTCGATGCGGAAAGTCGAGTGCCCAAGCCATGTGAGTTGGATTCCCTTAAGATTCATAGCAACCTCTTTGCACATCCTGTGAATCTAGAATTCTAGTGACTTGGGAAAGAGCGCGCAACGAGCAAGCGCGGCCCGTTATAGAAGGCGGCTGCGCTAATATGGGCTTGGCGAGGTGGGCCTGGCAAAGACGATGCCGGAAGCCGGTCTCAGCTTGTTCGAAACGGCCGTTGAGGTTTCGAGTTTAGCGCCAGAACAACAACGAAAGGGGAACAGGATGCTTGTACACCGATATTTCGCGTTCATTATTTTTGTGGTCGCCAGCACACTGTTTCTTGCCGGACAGCAGGTGCAGAAGGATCGTCCCGAACCATTTTACTTCGTCGCATTGACTGATCCCGCTTGTCCGGTGACCGGATTCGTGGCTCCTGCTCCGATTACAAAAGAGATTCGAGTGCTCTATTTCCCCATGGGACAGGGCGCAACCATCAAAGCACCGAAGTCGCCCGTTTTGCATTTTGTTTTTGTTCGCGGATTCGGCCAAGACAAAGAGCAAATCCTTCCCTTCACCCAAAGGGAGGACGGTGTATGGCTGGCCACGGTTGCGCTAAAGGATATGACCTCCACGTACGCAGTCTATTGGATAGAGGACCGCGAGAACAAGCAGGTGGATACCAATGAAGGCAAGTATTTTGAAGTGCCGTTTTGCGATATCCAGGGTCAACGCGAAGAACAGAGTGTGATGCTCGAGGCTGAGTCTTATACAGGGACTCTGGAGGCGCATGGCATAGAACGCCCAGCCAATTACGCCAAGGCAATAGAAGTTCTTGAGGGTTACATTCACCCACCCTCGCGCGGGGAGAATCTCATCTACTGGCTCTGGAATTATAAATTGATGCTCCATGGCGACACGCCGGAAAACCGGGCATCATTGTTGGCCGAAATCACCAAATTCGTCAGCGATCATTCTGCCGACGGGTTCGGCCTCATAAATGCGCTGAATTTCGCAGCTTATCAAGATTGGGTTCCGCCTGAGACGATCGAGAAGCTTGTTAAGTCTATCGAGAACAAGTACCCCGACGACGACCCGCGGACATTCATCTTCGCGGCCCGAGCCTCAAGGGAAAAGGGCAAGGCGAAACGGATCGCTCTATTGTGGGAACTTGTAGACAAGTATCCCAACAGTGAATATGCGGACCACGCTCGCAAGGAATTGCTGGTAGAAGTTAAGGACATTAGCCAGAGTGAGAAGCTCTATCAACAGATTCGAGCCAAATATCCCGGCGATGCATTCCAGCCTTATTGCATGGCCAGCATTTATTTCGAAGCGAACCAGAAGCTGCCGGAGGCGTTGGCTCTGCTTGACGAAGCCGACAAACTGTTTGCCGCAAACCTTCAGAACAAACAAGCCAAAATTCGCTACCTCGAATCGACGATAAAGAACATGAAGCTCCACATCGCGATCATGCGGGCGAATATTTTGATCCGATTAGACAAGTCTCGGGAAGCTCTCTCGGTGCTGCAGCCGCTCAAGGGCGAGTTCACCTCTGGTTCTTCCTATTACCTCCTCGGCAAAACGTTGGAGGATACGGGAGACAAACGGGCCGCAATCGACGCCTATTTAGAAGCGGTTGTGCGGCCATCGAACGACGACAAGAAGGCGAACGATGCATTGGAGCACTTGTGGTTGAGCGAAAAACTGGGCAATGAGCGGCAATTGCAGCAGCGGATCGAGGCCAAGCTCGTGCAGAACTTTAGCAGTGCGAACTATGTGCCGCGCGTCTTGGGACACCCTGCCCCCGATTTCGATCTGACGACACTCCGCGGAGAACGGTTAACTAGTTCTCAGTTGCGCGGCAAGAAAGTGATTCTAGACTTCTGGGGCCTATGGTGTAGCCCGTGCCTATGGGAGCTGAAACAACTCCAGGACTTCCAAGAGAAACATCCTGAAGTTGTGGTTGCAACTGTCGTCGATGAGTCGACAGACGCGAAGCAGATCGAAGCGGTAGTCCGCGAGAGGAAACTGACAAGCTTGCGAATTTCTAAGGCATCGGCAGAGCTTCGGGAGAAATTCAGCGTGGGTGGTATGCCAGACACGTTCGTCATTGACGAAGCCGGGTATGTACGAATACGACACGTTGGGGCTATCCCGGATGTCATGCGCTATTTTGAAGCAGATTTGAAAGCAATTGCCGAAGCTGGACCGGTCAAGGAAGCAGTTCACGCCGCAGGGAGCCAAGCGGATCCTGGCAGCCTACAGTGACACTTGAATTCCGAGATCTAGCGCCACTAAACTCCTGTATTGCCGCGCAGCCGCTCTTCCGTTTTGCCGCGTTCATAGCTGTTCGATCCACTCGTCGGTCGTCATGACGCGGCTAAACCGCATTTGCTGCGTGACTAAGATCGCCCGATGCAACTCCTCGTCCGAGACCGCGCCCGCAGCATTCTTGATGGCCAATGTGCCGGTTCCATCGGAAAGAAATTCCACTCCGAAGCCGAGGTGCATTGCCTGGCGCGCCGTCGTGTCGCAGCACATCTGGGTCATATAGCCGGCAATCGCAACCGTCTCCACCCCGCGCTCGCGCAGCCACATCTCCAGCTTCGTGCCGGTGAAACTGCCGGGCAGCGACTTGTGGATGAGAACATCGTGCGGTCGCGACGCCACCTCCTCATGCAGTTCCCACTCCTTGCTGCCCTGGCGAAAAACGGCGGCGTCAGCCTGCGGTGAAACGTGTTGTATTACGACCACCGGCACGCCGTGGGCGCGCACCGCATCCATGGCGCGCAGCACGTTTGCCAAACTCCCCGCCGGATAGGTAATGGGAAGCTTGCCCGTAAAGTATTCGTTCTGAACGTCGATCGCCAACAGCGCGCGTTTCGAGTTTTCAGTCATGGGACCCATTGTAGGACAGTAATGTTCCTTGGGAGCGTCTTGTCCGCGCGGGCGATGCGCCTATTCCTCCGCTCCTGTGTAAAATGGTGCTCAATGCCCGGCCTCAAAGTGTTTTTGTCGCGCGAAACCATTGCCCAGCGCGTCGCTGAGATGGGCGAAGAGATTGCCCGCGATTTTCGCGGCCAATCCATTATTTTCGTCGGCGTTCTCAAAGGCGCGGCGGTTTTCTTGAGCGATCTGGCGCGCCAGGTCCCGCTCGATTCCACCTTCGACTTCATCGGAGTTTCGAGTTACGGCAACCGTCCCGCCGCCAACGAAGATCCGGCGGGCCACGCGGCGTGGGATTCCCTCGGCGAAGTCCGCTTGACCAAAGACTTGGACCAATCGCTGGCCGGCCGCAACGTGATTCTGGTCGAAGATATTCTCGACACCGGACTGACGCTGAACTACATTTCAAAGCTGATCGAGGCGCATCAACCCAACTCGTTGCGCATTGCGGCCTTGCTCGACAAGCCTTCCCGCCGCAAGCAGCCGGTCCAGGCGCACTACATCGGCTTCACCATCCCCGACGCCTACGTCGTCGGCTATGGTCTGGATTACGCCGAACGCTATCGCAATCTTCCCGATATTTGTGTGCTGGAAGATTTATAATTACCGATTTCTGATTTGTAATTGAAAATTAAAACGAAGGTTTTGAAAATTACCAATTACAAATTACCAATTGCAAATTGATCGGCTGCTAGAATAAACCCTGTGCAAACGCCCGCCCCGCCAACCGGACGCACTTCCGACGTGGACCCTCTACTGCTCGAAGTGGCCGACGTGGTCAATACCACCCTCGACCTCGAAACCACGCTGCGGCGTGTGGCTGAACTGGTCCGCAAAGTCATCGATTACGAAATTTTCGCGATCCTTTTGCTCAACGAGCAGCGCCAGGAGTTATACCTCCGCTTCCATGTCGGATATCCGCCGGAACTAGCCGATCGCCTGCGCGTCAAAGTCGGCCAGGGAGTTGTCGGACGGGCGGCCCAAACGCGTCAGGCTGTGCTCGTCGCCGATGCCACCGCGGACGCTTTCTATCTCGAAGCCGTGCCCAACGTTCACTCTGAGCTGGCCATCCCGCTCATCGTCAAGAACCGCTTGATCGGCGTGATCGACCTGGAGGCGCGCCAAAAAGCTTACTTCACCGAAGAACACAAACGCCTGCTGACCCTCATCGCTTCGCGCATGGCCGTAGGCATCGAGAACGCGCGACTGCACACGCGCACCACACGCCAGGCGCGCACGCTCCTGCTGCTCAACGAGATCGCGCGCGAACTCACGTCGATCCTCAATCTAGACCAACTGCTCAAGCGCATCGCCGAGCTGCTCAACCGCCTGATCGAATACCAGATGTTCAGCATTCTTCTGGTCGACGAAACGGGAGAAAAGTTGCAGCATCGTTTTTCGCAGCGCTTCGAGGAACGCCTGCATCTGAAGCATGACATCCTGATCGGCTGCGGAGTGGTCGGCTACGCTGCGGAGTCCAAGGAAGCCGTCCTCGTTCCCGATGTCGCCAAGAATCCCCGCTACATCGTCGTGAATCCCGAAACCCGCTCGGAACTGGCCGTCCCGCTGATCTATCAGGAAAAAGTTATCGGCGTGCTCGACCTGGAGCACACGCGCCGCAACTATTTCACCGACGATCACAAGCGCACCCTGGCCACGCTCGCGGCGCAGCTCGCCATCGCCATTGAAAACGCCCGCCTCTACGAACAGATCGCCCGCCAGGAGCAGCGTTTGGAGCGCGATCTGGCCCTGGCTCGCGAGTTGCAGTTTCGCCTGCTGCCCCATTCGCGCCCCAAGATGCAGCACCTCGAAGTCGCGGCAAAATTCGTTCCCGCCCGCGCCATCGGCGGCGATCTCTACGACTTCGTTCCCTATTCCTTGTCGCGCCTCGGAATCGCCATCGGCGACGTCAGCGGCAAAGGCGCGCCCGCCGCCATTTATGCCGCGCTCGTCAGCGGCATTCTGCGCTCTCACGCGCCCATTGAGCCCGGCCCGGCCGAGATGCTTTCAGCCGTGAATCTGTCGCTTGCCGAACGAAGAATTGCCGCGCAGTTCGTTTCCATCATCTACGCCGTGTGGGACGATGCCCGCCGGACTCTGCTCGTCGCCAATTCCGGCTTGCCGCGCCCCATCTATTGCCACGACGGCAAGATTGAATTCATCGACGCCACCGGCCTGCCTCTCGGACTTTTCGACGAAGCCGATTACGACGAATTCACTTTCAAGGCCAAGCCCGGCGATATGTTCGTTTTCTACAGCGACGGCATTCTCGACGCCCGCAACCGTCACGGCCAATTGTTTGGACCCGAACGCGTGGCAGCCATCGTCGCCGCCTGCGCCGCCAAATCCGCCGACTGCGTCGTCAACGATATCTTCACGGCAGTCGCCGAGCACGCCGCCGGCATGGATGCCTTCGACGATCAAACGGTGGTCGCCATCAAAGTGAAATCCCCCGCAGGCAAACGCAAGTGAAGAGCGCCCGCGCATCGCAAGCTTTACGCCCGCCCGCGTTCGCCTATCATAGCGAGTTCTTGTGTGGGGACTGGACCTTGTGTGGGGACGGGCGCCCTCGCCCGTCCAAGCCAAGCTCCGCCGAACTTTTCTGCGAGCGCGTGTCGCTCGAAACCCTCGCCGCCCGCCACGGAACCCCGCTCTACGTCTATTCCGCGGCCATGATTCGCGCCCGCGTGGAGGCGTATCGTCAAGCATTTCATTCCATCCCTAACACGCTCTGTTATTCCGTCAAAGCCAATTCGACGCTTGGCATTCTGCGGCTGTTGGCGCGCTCGGGAGCCGGCTTCGACGTCGTCTCTGGCGGCGAACTCGAACGCGTTTTGCGCGTCAGCCGCAAGGCCGTAAGCAGAACTACGAGCAGAGTTACTAACAAAGTTGCGAGTAAGGTCGTCTTCTCCGGCGTAGGCAAAACCGCGGCCGAGTTGGAACTCGCCTTGCGCTCCGGCATCTTGCTCTTCAATCTTGAAAGCACATCGGAATTGAACTTGCTCTCCGCAATCGCCACTCGCTTGCAGAAGCGTGCCTCGGTCGCCGTGCGCGTCAATCCCGATGTTTCCGCGAAAACTCATCCTTATATTTCGACCGGCCTGCATCGCCACAAGTTCGGAGTGCCTATTCCCGAAGCGCGCGCTCTCTATGCCCACGCCGCCAAGCAGCCTTATCTATCGGTCGCCGGAGTCAGCGTCCACATCGGCTCGCAAATCACCGACGTCGGTTCGTTTCAGGAAGCGATTGCGCGTGTTGCGGATTTCGTGCGCGTACTGCGAAAAGAGGGCCACAACATTCGCTATATCGACGCCGGCGGCGGCCTGGGAATTTCCTATGGCGATAATGACGAAGCTGACGCCGATGCGAATGCGAATACTGACGCTGATAATGCTAATGTAAAAGAATCTCTGATAAAGCCCCAGCTTTCCCCCGTGTACCCCCGTGTACCCTGTGGTTTAAGCCTTTCGCGGGTACTGAATCAGAGCTTCCCTAATACTAATAATAATGACGACGGCGCGCAGGTGGATTTCGCAAAGCAAATCGCAGCCTACGCCAAAGCCGTGCAAGTTCCCTTGCGCGGAATGAAACTGCACTTACTGTTGGAGCCGGGACGCTCCATCGTAGGCCCGGCGGGCGTTTTGCTGACCCGCGTCCTCTATCGCAAAACGAATTACCGCAAACGCTTCCTTATAGTCGATGCCGCTATGAACGATCTCATCCGCCCGTCTCTCTACGGCGCCTATCACGAGATCGTTCCCGTACGCTGCGATTCGCGCACAACCGGCCCCACTAAATCAGAGTCAACCAAATCGGGTTTGATCGAATCGGAGCCCACCGAAACCGAAATCACCGACGTAGTCGGCCCCATCTGCGAGACCGGAGACTTCTTCGCCCGCGACCGCAAACTTCCCAAGGTCAACGAAGGCGATCTGCTGGCCATCTTAGACGTAGGCGCCTACGGTGCAGTCCTAAGCTCAAACTACAACACCCGCCCCCGCGCCGCGGAAGTCTTAGTCGATGGCGCAAAAGCCAAACTAATCCGCCGCCGCGACACCATCGAGGACCAGATGCGGACGGAGATTTAAGAGGAAGCTTCTACCAGCCGCGTAAATTAACATACGTAACAACGCTGGCGGCATTACGCATCCCCATACATTCGCAAAGAACGCGAATGTGTGGGGCACCGGCTGGTTAGCTTCATCGCAAGGTTAGGCAACGGCTGCCTATTTTAACGGTTGAAATCCATAATAGGAATCTGCCTCGCAGTCCTGTTCCCAGAGTTCCTTAATGCGTGGATGCTCGAAGAAAACCTTCATGCCTCGATCCCAGGATTCCCAAACACGGTCGTCGATATAACCGGCTCTATAGAAGAAATACTCCTCCGCGCAGAGATTGAAGTAGATGAAAAGGAGATCCCTTTCTTCGGTAGACAACGATCCCTCGCGTGGCCCAAATAGAATCATATTTAGGCCTTTGTTCAGATCATTGTATCGATGGTTGAACTCCGCAAATAGCTTCTTGAACAACTTGGTCTCGTCGAGATGCCGACGATATAGAAAATAGGTGAAACCAGCAACGCCCCCAAGGGCGGATATTAATAGCTCTGGTCGTTGGCTTGTCGCAAAACGTAAGCATGCGGCGATGACGGTAGTAGAGAAGATCAAAAAAATGACGGGATACCATTTAATGTTGTGAAGTTTTAGCGCCATCGATGATCTCCTCCAGTCGCCGGGTGCCCCACACTTCGTTTTTTGAAGGGTGGGATTCCGCCCCTCATTCCCTCACCGTTCTCCCCACTTCAACTTAGTGCTCAGCACTTCGAAAAATGTTTTCTGAAAACGCAGCAGCCGCGCCGAATGTTCCGACTTCACGCAGCGCGCAATGTCGCCGTCGCGTACCGGCATTCCGACCTGTCCATCGAGGCTCAGGTACGCTTCCTCGTCGCAGCTCTTGACGTGGATTTCAATCTCCACTGTATCGCGTACCACCACTGGACGATGCGTCAATCCGTGCGGTGACACCGGTGTAATCACAAAAGCGTCCACATCCGGCTTGAGGATCGGTCCGCCCGCGCCCAGCGAATATGCGGTCGATCCCGTCGGCGTCGAAATAATCAGGCCATCGGCCTTATAACTCGAAACAAACTCCCCGTCCACGAAAAGCTCGAAATGATTCAGCCGCGCAATGGCGCTCTTGCTCACCACCAGTTCGTTCAGCGCGGAGTGCGTCGCCAGAATCTTGCCGTCCCGAATCACCGAACAACTGAGCATGGCGCGGCTATCGACGATGTAGCGCTCGTCCGCAATCGCTTCCAGCGCGGGATAGAGATCGGCCAGCGAAACCTCGGTCATGAAGCCTAGCGTGCCGAGGTTGATGCCCAATATGAGCGTTTCGGCCTTGGCCACCGCGCGCGCCGCCGAAAGCAGCGTGCCGTCGCCGCCCAGCACCAGTGCCAAGTCCGGCGCCCGCGCCGCCATTTCGCCGCGCGGCACAACGCAAGACGCCGAAAAATACGCCGCGCTTTCCTCATCCACCACTACGGTGTATTTGCGCTCCTGCAGCCACTTTTCGAGCACAGGCAGCGCTTCGCGCAGTTCGGGACGATGCGGCTTCGATACGATAGCAACGACTTTTTGACGTGTTGAGCTATGGGAAGTTCGCGGCATGTCTTCGGAATTCTCTTCGCACTTCTGTTCCAGCGTCTTTTCCAATTTCTCTTCGAATATTCATTCGAGAAAATTTTCAGACGCCGAACTTTCGATTGTACCGAATCATCTGCTCACAGGCGGCGAAAACTCCGCGTGCAGCAAAAATTCGCGATTGCCTTCGCCGCCGAGAATTGGCGATTCGATCCATTCCGCGCCCGCGCAGCCCAGTTCCGCCAGCGCCCCCTCGACCCTGGCCACCGCCGCCCGTTGCGCCGCTGCGTCGCGCACAATTCCTCCCTTGCCCACCAGTTCCCTGCCCGCTTCGAATTGCGGCTTTACCAGCACCACAATTTCGCGGGCGTCTCGGCGATCGCCGTCGCGCGGCACGCCGCCGCCAAACGACGCGGCCCGCACCACCGCCGGCAGCACTAGCGTGGCTGAGATGAACGAAACATCCATGGCAATGAAGTCGATCGCCTCGCCCAGATCGCCGTGTTCGAGGTAGCGCGCGTTCGTCTTCTCCAGCAGCCTCATGCGCGGATCCTTGCGCAAGCCAAAATCCATTTGCCCATAGCCGGTGTCCACGGCAATCACCCGCGCGGCGCCGTGCTGCAACATGCAATCGCTGAATCCTCCCGTGGAAGCGCCCACGTCGAGGCAAACTTTGCCCTGGAGATCGATGCGCCAGTGTTCGAGCGCCTTCTCCAGCTTGAGCCCGCCGCGGCTGACGTAGCGAAGATCGGCACCCAGCAGCCGCAGCGCCGCGCCCGAATCAACCGCCGCCCCCGCCTTCTCCAGCTTCTGCTCGTTGACCAGAACTTTTCCCGCCAGGATCAGCGCCTGCGCCCGCTCGCGCGACGGCGCGAATCCTCGCTCCACCAGTAATTTGTCGAGACGCGTTTTCACCGGGATCAAATCGTCACTCGCGTGCCGAAAGTTCGTCTCTACGCGAGGCGGTGCGTCGGCACACACCTAACCAGCACTCGATACAGTGCAGATTGTTGAACACGATTTGTTAACAGAAGGTTACAGGATTGAGAGCCCGCTTATCCACAAACTTTTCCTCAGGCATGTTGAAAAGTTCGGCGGAACTGCCGGTGGTGGGCGCGAACATGATCGGGTCATCGGCCATCGGATGATCGGGTGACCGAAATTCAAAGACAGAGCAGATCTGCGCTTCAGATTACCCGATGACCCGATCATCCGATGGCCCGATTACCCCGCAACCTCTTCTAAAACTTTCTGGTCGATATCGAAGTTGGCGTGCACGTTCTGCACATCTTCGTTATCTTCGAGCGCTTCCATCAGCCGGATCATCTGCGTCGCCTGTTGCCCTTCCAGCTTGATGTAAGTATCCGGAACCATGCTTACGCTCGACGAAGCCGGCGTAATCCCCGCCTTCTTCACCGCCTCCAGCATGACTTCGTAGGCGTGAGTCGAAGTCAGTATTTCCCAATTCTCGCCATCGTCGATCGGCTCATCCTCGCCGCCCGCTTCGATAATGATGTTCATCAGATCGTCTACCTTGGCCGCCGACTTCGGAATAATGATGTCGCCCTTCTTGTGGAACATATACGCCACCGAGCCCGCTGCCGCCATGTTGCCGTTGTTCTTGCCGAACACGTGCCGGATTTCGCTCACCGTGCGATTGCGGTTGTCGGTCGAAATTTCCACCAGCAACGCCACGCCTCCCGGCCCGTAACCCTCCAGCACAAATTCTTCGTAGGTCAGTCCCGGTAGTTCGCCGGTGCCGCGCTGGATGGCCCGCTTGATGTTGTCAGCCGGCATGTTCTCCGACTTCGCCGCCAATATCGCCGTGCGCAGCCGCGGGTTCATGTCGGGATCGCCCCCCGATTTCGCCGCCATCGCGATTTCCTTGATCAGCCGCGTGAAAATCTTGCCGCGCTTGGCGTCGAGCGCGCCCTTCTTGTGCTTGATGGTTGCCCACTTAGAATGGCCGGACATAGCGATACCTCGTCTCTAGAAATCTGGAATGGCAATGGTTCTCGGAATTATGGGTCCGCCCGCGGAGGAAATCACAGCTTCAGCCTCGACCTACATCGTTCAGGCGAACTGAGATTATAGCATGGGATCGGGTGCCCCACTCATTCGCGTTCTGTGCGAATGAGTGGGCAGCGCGTTACGTCGGACGCCGAGCGATCTAATAACCTCAGATTGAGTTCGTTTCCGGCTGGCTTTGGGCAGGGCATGGCTTCAGCTATGCCGTTAGAACCAGCCACAGAAGCGGCGTTAGCCGCCGAGGGCCGTCCTCTAACAGCAGCCCGTCTCGCCCAACAAAAATTTAATCGGACAATCCCTATGCGGCCCTAAGCGGCCTTTTTTAGTGAAACAGTGGCACTGTCGACTTCAGCCTGAGTCGAGTGAACATTGAACGCCTTGGATACTACACCGAGACCGACCGCTCCTATGCCTCCGATAGCCACAAGAACATGCGTCCATTTCGACGTCAATGGTGGATCCCACGGATAGGCGTATACAAGCGCAGGCAGACCAGCAAGAATCCCGAAGATTGTGGTTAGGTAATTTTGTGCAATCGATTTTCTCATTGTGTTGCCTCCTTTGCCGGAATCTCCTTGGGTTTCGAAAACGACACCATTTTACGCCTAATTTGCCGTTTCGCGACTCTGTGAAACGATTTCCATCGGAGCGCCCCGTCGCTCTGGAACCCGTGCGGTTTAGGATTCGCAGATGCGTGGATGATCTTCTTTCCATCCCAGCGATCTCAATCTCGATTCCGCTACCTTGGGAAGCGACAGATCGCCGAGCATGGGACTTTCATGTTGGCATTTGCCCAAATTCCCCGCTTGGTTGAAGGTCCGGCTTTGCCTTTCACGCCGCCGTATAATAAGCGGTTCCCTATACCCGCCGAAGGGCCTGGATGCTCCAGTCCAACGCCCGACGCTATGGAGATTGAATCATGTCTACTCTTACTGAACCCGCCTCGACTACAATCAAAACCCGCATTGAATCCGACAGCATGGGGAAGATCGAAGTCCCGGCAGATGTTTACTGGGGGGCGCAGACCGAGCGCTCGCTGCTGCATTTCGCGATTGGCCGCGACACCATGCCTCCCGAGCTGATTCGCGCCTTTGGCACGCTGAAGAAGGCGTGCGCGCTGGTGAATCAGGATCTGGGCAAGCTTCCGGCTGACATCGCAAAGCTGATCGTGCAGGCTGCCGACGAGGTGATTGCGGGCAAGCTGAGCGACCAGTTTCCGCTGCGTATATGGCAAACCGGCAGCGGCACGCAGACCAACATGAACGTGAATGAGGTCATCTCGAATCGTGCGATTGAGATTGCGGGAGGTCCGCATGGACGAGAAATGATGGGATCGAAGAAGCCCGTGCATCCCAACGATCACGTCAACATGTCGCAGTCGTCGAACGACACGTTTCCCACGGCCATGCACATTGCGGCGGCAGAGCGGGTGAAGAACGCTTTGATTCCGGCGATCAAAACCGTGCGCGATGCGATTGCAGCCAAGGCCCGGGAATTTGAAAACGTGGTGAAGATTGGGCGCACGCATTTGCAGGATGCGGTGCCGTTGACTTTTGGGCAGGAATTTGGCGGCTGGGCCAGTCTGCTCGACCGCGACATCAAGCGGCTGGAGCAGGCTGTCGATGAAGATGGCCTTTACGATCTGGCGATTGGCGGGACGGCGGTGGGCACGGGTCTAAACACGCATCCAGAATTTGCCGTGCGTGCCGCCAAGAAGATCGCCGAACTGACGGGACTTCCCTTCCGCTCGCATCCGAATAAGTTTGCCGCGCTTTCGGCGCACGATGAGATTGTGTTTGCGCAGGGCGCTTTGGAAACTTTGGCCGCGTCGCTGATGAAAATCTCGAACGATATAAGGTGGCTGGCTTCGGGGCCGCGGTGCGGGCTGGGTGAGTTGTCGATTCCGGAGAATGAGCCGGGATCGTCCATCATGCCGGGCAAGGTCAATCCCACGCAATGCGAAGCCATGACCATGGTCTGCGTCCAGGTCCACGGAGCGACGGCCGCCGTGGGATTCGCCGGATCGCAAGGCAACTTTGAGCTCAACGTGTTCAAGCCGGTCATTATTTATAACTTCCTGCACTCGGTTACGCTGATCACGGACGCTTGCCATGGGTATGTCGAGTACATGGTCAAGGGCATCGAAGTCGATCGCGCCAAGGTGGATTGGTACGTGAAGAATTCGCTCATGCTGGTCACGGCGCTAGCTCCGAAAGTGGGATACGACAAGGCCGCGCAGATCGCCCATACAGCCCACGTCGAGCACAGCAGCCTGCGCGAGGCGGCGTTGAAACTGGGCTATCTCACGGGGGAGGAATTCGATCAGCTAGTCAAGCCGGAGAAGATGACAAGGCCGTAGGAGGCTCCTCCAAAGGCCCCCAGGCCGCTCTTAACCCTTCAGTTTCCGCTTTGGGAATTCACGTACCAGTCTGCGAACTAGATAATCGGGGCCTTGTATCGTCCGCGGATTCTTCAACCCGCGACGGTCCCCCAAGCCCAGCACTAGCGGCCCTACTGCATCCTTCCAGACCTCCATCTTTCTTCCCGCATCGTACAGGGAGGCAACAAGGTAGGGTATAACAACCATGAATTCTCCTTTTGACAACGAACGGGAGGCTACTTCGAACTCTGCGTCGGTATATACGCTTATGAATAGGAGCGTAAGGAACCAGTGCGAAGCCCCGGACCGGGCTTCCCCTACTAGGTCCGCAGCCGTGCAATCACTAGTCGCCTGATATCCCAGTCGATCAAGCTCTTCGCCGGCGATACCTCGGACGGCAGCAGCGTCCAGATTATGGTATCCCTCTATGAGTTTAGACGACTGTTCAAGGGAGATATCGACGTTAACCATCACACAAATTTCGTCGACCTGGGAAAATTCGAAGCCGGGCGCGGTGAACGCTGTCGGTGGTCTGTCTTTCTTTGCCCACAATTGCTGCACGCAGAGGATAAGCGCCAAGGGCCACACAACGATCTTTAGGAAACGCATGATCACGCCTCTCCGTAAAGGCAAACCCATAGTTCCGGTGTTGTACTTTCAATCTTGACCTTTGGCCCCACCTACTCGTGCTCTCCATATGGGATCCACGGAGTCAAGGGCACTTTCGAAGTTGGTCATTGCTACCAGGATAAGATGGGTGCCACGAATGTAGTCGCGCTGAGCGCTAGTGAATGACATGGTCGTATGAATATGGCCCCAGCGTTTCTGTGGCAAATAAACGAAACAGATCTGTTTCTTTTCATCTCCTAGCTTGTATCCAAAGAAGTGCAAGGCACCCGGCGCCCACGATAGGCCGCCGACTTTTGGATCGAACACATACTTCAGGGGAATATCGAAACCTTCTTTAGCTTTGCTGTCGGGGTGCACCACGGTGTAGCGCACCTGGTCTTTGCTCACATCGAGCCAGCCGTAGGTTGTGCTAAACATCGAGAGTCCGGAAAGGCGCATAACCGGATAGCGCAAGGTCGGATCGGTGGCCAGGTTCAGGAGCTCTGGCGGGACAACATCTGCATCTGACTTTTTGTCATGCCCTCCACCTGCCAACGCGAGCAGCGCTCCGTTGCCCAACATGTAGTGCGTGGCAGCCGCAGTCTGAGCAATGGTGAGTGGAGCCGCGCCAACAAACAAAAGAAATATGGCGGCTAGTGAAAATGACGCTTTCATATTTCCTCCTTAGGGTGAGAGAGAATTGTTGTTGCTGTCGCCTCAGGGGGTGTGCGTCTCAACGGGCGGGGACTGCGCTTCGGGGAGGCGAGATTTTCTTCCGTGAAATTATCCTACTTCTCGACTGCGGAAGCAAACTAGGAAAAGGGGCGAGGCGGGAGGGCTCCTGTGGATCAGGGACAGTTGATGAAAGATCGCGGTTTCACTCCCCTAGCCACGGGCGCACTAATAGTGTGAACACCTAAGCCGCAGAGGCGCTCTCGCTACTCCACCGCGACCCTTGTTCCCTTCTGCGGCGGATTGGAGAGGCGGTCGACTATGGCGTCGATCGCCTCGCGAATGGCTTTGAGGAACTCGATGCGCGAGTTGTGCAGGTGTTCCTTCACGGAGGGGGAGAATCCGAGGATTTCGGAGACGGCCTCGGTAAGCTCGCTGTAGGCACAGCGGGCGTGCTAATAAGCTCGGCCGGTTGGCGTCGACTGAGTGTGCTCTTGTCGGGTCAATGTTTCTGCAGAAATCTACGGCGGTGGGCGAGGTGGGTCGTGGCTGCCGTCTGGATGTCGTCGTACTTCAGGACGCTGATCGAACTTTCTACTTCGAGCACCGCGAGGTATATCGTCAGGTGCGATATTCCATGTCGCACGCGAGTAGAAAGTCTACTTGTAGCGGTTGCATTCCTAACTGACGCAATAGGGTTGCGACCTGTCCGCGATGATAGCTTTGGTGGTTGAGTAAGTGCACCATCATGCGCCACAGGTTGTAAGTCCAGGTTTCTCCTTTGAAATTGACATATGGCATGGCGCTCTCAAGCGCCTCCTCACTTAGAGTGGCGAGATACGCTCTCATCTCGGATTCCACCATGCGCCAGCGTTCGGATACGGCGGCCAGTGTTGGAAATTCCTCGGAAGACAGCAAAGATCGTGGCGAGCGGCCGCGCCAGCGTTCCAGCCACAACCATTCCACGGCAACCAAGTGTGCGAGCGTGTCTCGTATCGAGGGGAAACTGCTACCCAGCGGGCGCAGGAACTGTTCCTCTGTGAGCGTCGCACAGGATTGAAGGACGCGGTCTCGCGCCCAGTAATTGTAGTTAAACAGCTCGTTCACGAGCGACAACGACTTGGTTTCGGTCATCGGTTTTGCACCAAGTTCGAGAGCCGGGTGCCCCACTCATTCGCGTTCTGTGCGAATGAGTGGGTTGTCGGAAATATCCAAACATTCAGAAGCGTGGCGTAGTGCGAACACCCACACATTCGCAAAATACGCGAATGTGTGGGGCACACGATTGTCGTCGTTACGTCGATAACGACTGTTACTGCGGCGTCGGCGTGACCGGCACGGGCGCGTTCTTCGGCGTGCTTAGGTAGCCGGTGATTTTATTCTTGTCCACGGTCCAGACCACGAGTTCATAGAGCATGTGGTCGCGTCCGTTGTAGAACTGCACAGGCTCACTCACGTTCTTGTCTTTCTTCTCGACGATCTTGTCGTCGGAGGTTACATCGAGCGAGTACTTGGCATGTTTTGGATCGGTCTTCTTGAGTTGCAAGGCGACGGTAGAGTACGCCTGCGGCTTCGATCCCTTCAGCAAGGTGAACTCGTAGTACTGGCGGTCGCCCTTGTGCTTGAGGGCTTCGAGATCGCCGCGCGTGTTGGCGATCAGTCCGCTTTGCACGCCGAGGTCGCCGATGGTGGCCTGGAGTTTGGCAATGGTCGCCTCGAGCGACGCCTTGGTGGCGGCCACGTCGGTCTTCACGCCGCCGACGTCGGTCTTCACCGAACCTACTTCGCCGGAAACGGCGCTCACGTCTTTTTTCTCTTCCGCGGCCTCGGCTGCGATGCGCGCCGACGCGACTTGCTGCTCATGCTGCAACTCGCTGGCACGCGCCGCCAATTCTTTCTTGGTCATGCCCAACTGCTGGGCCAAGGTTTCGGAATCGGCTTCGGCGGATTCCATGCGCTTGCTCAGGTCGGCAATCTGTTTCTGGCTCGCGATTTGGTCCTGCGTGACCTTGTCGAGTTTGCCGTGCTGGTCGTAAATGAAAAACGCCGATGCGCCGGCATAGGCAATAACCAGGAGGACGAAAATCCATTTCCCGACATTGCTTTGCGGCTCGGGTTGGTAAACGGTCGGTTGCTCGCCTTCAGACATAAGAGGTCTCCAGTCGAAATGAAATACAGCGCCTATTGTTGGCGAGTTGCGGGCCGCTGTCAACTGCGTTTCAGGTACCAGGACGGGAACATCCCGCGTTGGGAGGGCTGGAAGTATCTTCCGATATAACATCGTGCAATCCGGAGCAATTGCCCGCTTTCCGGTATATACTGATCCGTCTTCTGCGATCATCTCAGAATGCGCGCCCAGCGCGCCAGAAAGGCTACAAGACTATGGGTTCCCCGGCAGTCGATTTTGCCCGCAACAATCAACCGCGTTTTCTCGACGAACTGAAAAACCTTCTCCGCATCCCCAGCGTCAGCACGCTCGACGAACATAAAGGCGACATCCTGAAGGCGGCGGAATTTGTTGCCGCCGAGCTGCGCCGCATTGGGATGGAAAATGTTGAAGTCATCCCCACCAAGGGACATCCTCTGATTTACGCCGACTGGCTGCACGCGCCCGGCAAGCCGACGGTCCTGATGTACGCGCATTACGACGTGCAGCCGCCCGATCCCGTGGACGAGTGGAAGACGCCGCCGTTTGAGCCGACCGAGCGCGACAACAATATTTACGCCCGCGGCGCGGTCGACGACAAAGGCCAGCTCTGGATGGAAGTGAAGGCGCTCGAATCCCTGATGCAGGCCAATGAAGGCAAGCTGCCGGTCAACGTCAAGGTCATTTTTGAAGGCGAAGAAGAAGTGGGCGGCGAAGCCATTGCCGAGTACGTCCGCAAACAGAAGGCGAAATTGAAAGCGGATTTCGCGCTGGTTTGCGACACGGAACTGTTCGCGCCGAATGTTCCCACTCTTTGCGTTGGCCTGCGCGGCCTGGTCTATACCGAAATTGAAGCGGTGGGGGCGAAGACCGATCTGCACTCCGGCGTGTATGGCGGCGCGGCGCCGAATCCGCTGTTCGCGCTCGTCGAAATCGTCTCCAAGATGAAAGATGCGAAGGGCAAGATCCTGATCCCGGGCTTTTATAAGGACGTCAAAGCGCCCAGCAAAGATGAGCTGAAGACGTGGAAGCGGCTGCCTTTCAACGAAGAAAAATATCGCAAAGCCGAAGTCGGTTCCAAGGTGCTGACCGGCGAGCCGGGATATTCCGTGCTCTACCGGACGTGGGCGCGTCCCACGCTCGAAGTGCACGGCATGCCGGGCGGGTTTGTGGCTCCGGGAGCGAAGACGGTGATTCCGGCAAAGGCGTCGGCGAAAATTTCCATGCGCCTCGTGCCCAACCAAGACCCGGCGGACATCCTGAAGCGCTATACGGCGTTCGTCAAGAAACACACGCCCAAGGGGATCGAACTCAAAATTAAAGTCCACAGCACCGGCCCCGCATCGGTGGTGGGCACCGACAACCGCTTTATCAAAGCGGCGACCGAGGCGCTGCGAGAAACGTTCAAGAAAGAGACTGTATTTATTCGCTCCGGCGGATCAATTCCAATCGTGACCGATTTCCAGGACGTGTTAAAGATTCCATCGGTGATGATGGGCTTTGGGCTGCCCGACGATAATCTGCACGCTCCAAACGAGAAGTTTCACATTCCGAATTTCTATCGCGGGATCGAAACCATCTGTTTGTTCTTTGAGAAGCTGGGGTAAGGCCCCATTTTTACGGTGCTGCGGCCCAGGTCTCGAAAACCGCGAGACCTGGGGCACCCGGATTTAGGCTAGGGACTTCTGGTCCGGGCCCTCCGAGACAACTTCGAGCGGGCCTTGTTTTTCCAATGTTAAAATTGGCTCGTGAAGACGAAACGGAAGTTCACGGTTGTCATTGAACGGGACGAAGACGGTTATTATGTCGCCACCGTTCCTGCCTTGCAGGGCTGCCATACTCAAGCCAAAAATCTCGATACTCTCATGAAGCGCGTTCGGGAAGCCGTTGAGCTCTGTCTGGGATGACTCATCTTCCACGCACGCTGTGCCGACGCCCCGAACCCGCTCAGTGACTCGCCAATCCCGCGCCTTCAGGTAGAATATATATTTGAGAAGGTTTTCTCGGCGTACTCTGCGTCTCGGCGGTGAAAGTTTCAATCTCTATTCTGAACTGAAGGCGGTTTGATGGCACTGAAGATGATCCCCAAGAAACCAGCGGCGGAAGATCCACGGCACATCCAGGCGGTACAGAACTACGAGTCGGGGCTGCGCGCGATGCAGGAGCACAAGTTCGAGAAGGCCAAAGGCCATCTGCAGAAAGTGTTGAGCGGGCCGAACAAGTCTCTGGTCGACCGGGCGCAGGTGTATATCCTCGCCTGCGACAAACATCTGCAAACGCCTGCATTGCAGTTCAAGACAACGGAAGAGCATTACGACTACGCCGTCTCGCTGATCAACGCGGGCGACTACGTGACGGCACGCGAACAGCTCGACAAGCTCTTGAAGCAGGACCCCAAGGCGGAGTACGTTCTCTACGGGCTGGCCGCGTTGCATTGCCTGACGGGCCACGTGGAAGAATCGCTGAGGACGCTCGGCGAGGCGATTCAGGTGAAACCCGCGCTGCGCTTCCAGGCACGGAACGACGGCGACTTCCAGAACCTGGCCGAAGATCCGCGCTTCACCGAATTGCTCTATCCAGACCCGGGCGCCGAAGCGGAGACGCCGGAAGAAGTGAGCTCGTATTAAGGCTTGCTCTAGCTACTAGTCTGACTTCGATTGAGTCATTGAATCATTGAGGTATTAACTCATTGAAAACCTAGGTTCCCTGCAGGTTGCCCAATGATTCAATCACTCAATGATTCAATACTGAGGCGCGATGCTTCCCCAAATGCGCTCGAACTCGTCCGATAGCGGCAAGCCCGGCCCCGAGCTGCGCGTGGTCGCCATCGGCGGCGGCACCGGCCTCTCCACGCTGCTGAAGGGGCTGAAGCGTTATGTGACCACGCCCGACTTGGCCGCCTCCGGCCAGCCTACCATTCGCGAATTGAGCGGCGTGGTGACGGTGAGCGACGATGGCGGATCGAGCGGCCGTCTGCGCAAAGAGTTCAACATGCTGCCGCCGGGCGATGTGCGCAATTGCATCGTCGCGCTCTCGGAAGACGAGGCGCTGCTGGCGCGGCTCTTCCAGCACCGCTTTCAGAAGGGGTCGGGGCTGGAAGGCCACAGCTTCGGAAATCTTTTTCTGGCGGCGCTGACTTCGCTCACCGGAGATTTTGCCGAAGCGGTGCGGCTTTCTTCGGAAATCCTGCTCACGCGCGGCCATATCTATCCCGCCACCATGACCAGCGTGGAACTGGAAGCGGCATTCGAGGA
>Ga0326728_10002734_pt1 | contig 57559 bp, 52 predicted proteins | sample MB3enrmetagenome_FD_207602 | JGI IMG/M metagenome (GOLD analysis project Ga0326728, IMG submission 207602) | Lab enriched peat soil microbial communities from McLean, Ithaca, NY, United States - MB31MN | ecosystem: Environmental > Terrestrial > Soil > Wetlands > Peat | place: USA: New York... | reverse complement strand
CGCCCGAAACTCGCGCCGCGAAAACTCTCTTCCCTGGTTCACTCGTCCTGGTCCTCCACACGCTTCTTGTGTTTGGGCTTTTTGCGCGCCGATTTGGGTTCGATCGCCTGACCGGCCGGAACCGGGCCAACCCGTTCGCGGGCGATGGCCCTCACTTCCCGGCCGAGTTCAAAGGTCTTCTTTTTGCGCGCCAAGCAAGCTCCGCACAGCGGCCGCCAGCATCTCCGGCGTGAATGGCTTGTGCAGAAAGGCCACCCGTCCCGGAGCCGCCGCTTCCACGGCCGCCATGTCCACAGGATAACCGCTTGCGCCCAGGACGCGCAGCTTTGGGTTGGCGCTCAGGATACGCAAGGCCAACTCCTGCATGCTCAATCCGGGCATGGTGGCATCCAGCACGGCAACGTCGGTGCCGTTGGGATCGGCTTCCACGTGGGCCCAGGCCTTTTCGGTGGTCCCGGCGGTCGAGACGGCGTAGCCGAGGCGGCTCAGATAGGAACTCAACATGCGGAGCAGGGCTGGTTGGTCGTCCACGATCAGGATTCGTCCTAAAGGTTGTCCCATAGACTGAGTGCTCTTTGCAATTCTACACAATATTCCCGACACGTTTGCGAAGCTACCATGATTGGCGGAATCGAATCTTGCGGACCGCCGGAACCGGGGTGCTGGCCGCCGGCGCCCGGGCCGAGTCTCACTCTCTTCGCCGAAACGAGTCATCATGGAAATCGTGCGTCCGGCTTGAAAGGCAGGCGCGCGCCACGGCATTCCTCCGGTGGAGAAAGGTGTGGATAGATGACGATACGAAACCTGGCTTTGCTGTTTTCCAGCGCGGTCTGGCTGGCCGCCGCGGATCTTCCGGTCACCCAGGTGGTGCTGTATAAGCACGGCATCGGCTTTTTCGAACGCTCGGGAAAGCTGGCCGCCGGCGAGTCGGCGCGCCTGGAATTCAACGCGTCCGACATGAACGACGTGCTGAAGTCGCTCACCATCGAAGAGCGCGGCGGCGGCAAAATCACCGGCCTGCGCTACGATTCCATGGATCCGCTGAGCCACGCGCTCGCCGGATTCCCCTTCCAGATCGCCGATTCCCAGCCGCTGAGCGGCTTGCTGGACCAGCTCAAGGGCGCACGCGTGGAGCTGCATCTGGGCGACCGCACCGTGGCCGGCGCGATCGTCAACGGCCGTCTGGTGGCGGCCACCAACACCCAGCCCGAGCGCGAGCAACTCACCCTCCTGATGGACGATGGCGAGATAAACACCATCGACCTGGGCGCGGCCAACGGCATCCGCTTCGGCGACGCCCACCTCCAGCGGCAGTTCAAGGACTACCTGGCGATGGTGGCCACCGCGCGGTCCAAGGACAAGCGCGCGGTCTACATCGACTCCACCGGCTCGAAGGAACGCGAGCTGGTGGCCAGTTACACCGTGCCGCAGCCGGTGTGGAAGTCCAGCTACCGGCTGATGTTCGGCGCGGCCGGCCAACCGGTGCTGGAGGGCTGGGCCATGGTGGACAACACCAGCGGCGAGGATTGGACCAACGTGGCCCTGTCGCTGGTCTCCGGACGTCCGATCTCCTTCGTCAGCCAGCTCTACGCGCCCAAATACGTGGAACGGCCGACCGCCGACCTGCCGGATGAAGCCGCCGCGCAGCCGGTGATCCACGCCGGAGGGTACGCGGCCGCGCCGCCACCGCCGAAGGCCGCGCCGCGCGCCATGGCGGAACGGCCCATGATGGCCAAGAGTGAAGCGCTCGGCGATTTCGTCAGTAACGCCGCCGTCTCCGGCAGCCTGGTGGCCCCCAGCTCCATCGTGGCCGACGCCGCCGGGCGCGAGCTAGGCGAACTGTTCGAATACCGCATTTCCCAGCCGGTGACCATCCGCAAGAACGAATCCGCGCTGCTGCCCTTTCTGCAGCAGACGATCGACGCCCGCAAGCTGCTGATCTATTCCGGCCAGAACTCCGAGCATCCCACCAACGCCGCCGAACTGACCAATAGCACCGGCAAGACGCTGGATGGCGGCCCCGTCACGGTCTACGACGGCGGCGCTTACGGCGGCGAGGCGCTCATGGAGACCCTCAAGGCCGGCGACAAGCGCCTCATCAGTTACGCCGTCGACCTGGGCACGCGCGTCACCTCGGCGTTCGGCGGCAAGGCGGCCGTGGTCCGCGAAATCCACGCCAGCCGCGGCGTCCTCAGCACCCGCCTGGCCGCCGAAGAGACTCGCACCTACACCGCGCGCAACGTCGACCAGAAGGCCAAGACGCTGATTATCGAACACCCTCTGCGCCCAGGCTACACGCTGCTCAACCAGAAGCCGTCCGAGAAGACCTCCAGCGCGTACCGTTTCGAGATCGCCCTGGCGCCCGGCGCCACGCGGGAATTCGCCGTGAGCGAGGAGCGGGTCTACGAGCAGAGCTACCAGGTGACCAACCTGACGCCCGACACAATCGGCGACTACGTGCGCAATCGCGAGCTGAGCGACGCCGCGCGCCGCGGGTTGCAGCAGATCGCCGACCAGAAGCGCCAGGTGGCGGAAAACGACCGGGCGCTGGCCGACGCCGCCTCCCAGGTTGCGTCCCTGACCAGCGACGAAGACCGCATCCGCCAGAATATCGCGAGCCTCAACAACGTCAGCGGCCAGCAGCAACAGGTGCAGAACTACGCGCGCCAGTTGGACGACCACGAACGGCAACTCGCCGCCCTGCGCGACAAGCAGGCGGACTTGCAGAAGAAAAAGACCGCTTTGGAAACCGATTTGTCCCGCATGATCGAAGCGCTGGCGTTCTGAAGGAGTTGACAGTAAACAGTTTACAGTTCACAGCGAGCGCGCCGGCTTTGGTGGGGAGCCCATCCAGTTGTTGCCGCGCTGCGTGCTGCCGATCTGCGCGCCCTTCATGAACAGCGTGCGCTCGACGGGCGACATCGGCGGGAGGCAACCCATGATCTCGCGCCGGTAGGGTTTGCACTCCGCGCGCCAGCGGCCGTGTTCCGCCGAGACCCGTTGCGATAGCCAGCGGTAGCGGTCGGCCCACTGCGAGATGGTGAGCAGCGGGTCCGGACGCGCGCCGGCCGCGGCGGCGGCGTAGATTTGCTCAGCCGTTAGTGTCTGCGAGATCATTCAGGGCCTTCCGGATCTCGACCGTGAGAACTTCATGCACCTTGACGGCTTCGGTGTCGGCGGCGAGCATCGCGTCGAGACGGTCGGAAGCTCGAGCATCGCGTCGCGGAACTGCTGGAACTTGTTGTAGGCGGCGACCTGGACCTCATCCCCAGGCGCCAACTTCGCCACCGGTTCCTCGTGTTCGATCTTGGCGAGGCGAGCCTGATAGTGCTCCCGCACGTCCCGCGCCTTGGTGTACTGCGACGCCCCGAAGACCTCGCCATCCTTGTCCGCCTGGCCGCGCCGATCCACGGCGGGCGCATGGGTCTGGGTGTTCCGCGACCACTCCTCGTCGGCCACGTCGGAGTCGATTTGGCCGGTCGGCAACGTCGAGACGCAGCCCGTGCCGATGGCCTTCTGGATGGTGCTCACCGCGACTCCATTATGCGGGCGTAGGCCCGCTGGCTCATGATCGCCATGCGACTATTCCCGAACTTCCCGCTTGATGCCGCGACGCGCAATGGAGTAACATCGATTGCAGCAGACGCAGCTCTGTCAAAAAGGCATCGCGATGGAGAAGATCTTCGACCGGCTCTTGATCGAGTTCCTCATCCCGGCGTTCCTCATGTTCATATCTCTCGTACTAGCTGCCGACGCGATCCTAGGAAAGAGATTTGACTTATCCAACCCTCAGCACCGCAGCGCACTGTTGGGAAACGGTGTGTTGCTAGTGGGTGGGATCCTCTTTATCTTACATCCTCAACACGTCCCTGAGTTCGCTTTACAACCTGATCTCTCGCATCTTGCTCTGGGGGAGCGTACGAGAGTATTTGATGTACCGCAAGCTCGACATATTCAAGGAGCCGTCCTTGCGGAAGATGCGCATATGGTGGCTCGCCTACCTGGTTCATCGAAAGAGATTAGGACGAGTGATCAATCGGGCGAACAAAAGGGGCGGTGACAATCTCTACCAGGCGATGATGTGCAAACTCACGGAAAGGCGGGTCCCGCCTGGGCTCACGCGATCCGTCCTTGACAACTACGATGTTGTGCGAACACTCGTTATGGCTTCGCAAGATAGTGCGATTATCGGGTGGATTCAATACCACTGGGGACAACTGCGGCTTGCCCGCAGCACACTCGTTCCCTCTTTCCTACTAGTCCTGTTTCTGCCGTGGGCAGCGACGGATTGGCCCGGGTGCTCCGTGACCACGATTCTGGGGCTCGCTCTGCTGGCTTTCCTGTTTTTCCTCATCCAGCTAGGCCACTACTACTATCGCGAGCGATTCATGATCTACGCTATGCTCGGTTATTTCCTGGTGAAGTAGCGATCGACTCGACAAGCTTTGCGGAGCACCCAGTGAACTCCTGCCACCGCCGCACGATCACGTCGCAGTACTTCGGGTCCAGTTCAATCACGCGCGCCTGGCGGTTGGCGCGCTCGCACGCTATCAATGTCGTTCCGGACCCACCGAATGGATCGAGGATCGTGTCGGAAGTCTTGCCTGCTGTTGCGGAACGCGCGCTCGACTAGTTCCACCGGCTTCATGGTCGGGTGTTCCAGATTCGCCATCGGCCGCTTGATGAACCACACGTCGCCCTGGTTTCGGTCGCCGCACCAGAAGTGCTGAGTCCCGTCGCGCCAGCCGTAGAGGATCGATCCGTTCATCCGCTGGTAGTCCGAACGGCCCAGCGTGAAATGGTGCTTGGCCCCGATCACGAAGGTCGGCCAGTGGCCCCCGGCGTCCGAGGAAGCGCGAAACAGCGTGTGCCACTCCGACGAGGACATGCACATGTAGATGGCGCCCTTTGTGACGGCCGGCATGTTGGCCGACGGCTCTCGAAGGAAGTCATAGAACTTTTCGCCAAGCGCGTCGTTGCCGATGGTGAGCTTCTTCGCGGTCTTGCCTTCGTAGGCGACGCTGTACGGCGGGCCGGTGAAAACCATTTCGCCCAAGCCGCCGGTCGGGACCTTCTCGATATCGGCCATCCACGCCGTATCGCCGCGGAGGAAGCGGTGCCGACCCAGCGCCCTAAATGTCCCCGTGACCATGACAACCGGTTCCCGATCGCTGGGAGGGGCGGCCGGACCGGCGAGTCCGTCACGGGTCGTCTCCCCGCGGCCACCCGCAGCCATACGCTTGACACGTATATGTGGATAGCGTATTATTATCGCAGAATGGCGACGCTGGAAGGCCCGATGGCGGTAGTGGAAACGGAGACCTTCCTGGCGAGCGCCGCCCGCCTCGGGATTGGCGAGACGGAACGCTCCGCGTTGATTATCTACCTGGCCGGCAATCCGCAAGCGGGCGCGATCGTTTCCGGGACCGGCGGGGTGCGGAAACTCCGGTGGGCGCTTCCCGGAAGAGGCAAGTCCGCCGGCGCGCGAGTGATCTACTACTACCACAACCAATCGATCCCTCTGTACGCGCTCGACATTTACGGCAAGAACCAGAAGGCAAACCTATCCGCCGGTGAGAGGAAGGCGGCGCGCAAGACGGTCGCCGCGATCATAGCCGAACACAATAGGAGGAAATAGCCGCCATGCCAAAGCAATCCAAGCCCAAAGCCAGGAGGCGAGCGCCGAAGAGCACAGCCGCCGGCCGCGCTCTTCTAGCCAGCCTCAAGCAAGCCCTCGCCTACGCCAGAGGCGAGCACGTTCCAGGCATCCGCGTTACCTATGTGCAGGTGAATCGCCCGACTCCGATCGACGTCCGGGCCGTTCGCCAGAAGCTCGGCCTGAGCCAATCCAAGTTCGCGGCGCGCTTCGGATTCACACCCGCGACCATCCGCAATTGGGAGCAGGGCCGCACCCAACCGGATGGTCCGGCGCGCGTACTCCTGACCGTCATCGCGCATCATCCGGAGGCCGTTGAAGACGCGCTTCGGAAAGCGAGCTGATGGGATCGGCGTTGCCCATCGCGCGCCGCAGACCGATGTAGCCGGCTGTCCAAGACCCGGATCGCCCGTTCCGCGTGAAGACGTGAATCAGCCTCGTCGCGCACGCATCGAGTGGAACGTTTCGCGCGCTCTCTGCCGCCCGCTCCCCCGTATGCGTCCTGGCGTTCCGGGCATCCGGGATAAACTTATCGATTAGCCGGAATTGGACGGCCTGAGCGTGGAATCGGGGAGACGCTCCGCCCGTGCTGGCAACCTCCCGATTCGTGGCGCGCGGCTTCGCCGTCGTTATTTACGCCGTGGCGATCTTGCCGCCGACCGCCCAGAGGACCTTCACCAGTTCGCGTCGGCCCCATGGGGTAACTGTGAACTGTAAACTGTAGACTTCCTCTCCTATTGGACCCGCGCTTTTCGGCCGATAAGTGGGATATGGTGAGCGTACGGCTCCTGGCCGCGGCCGTGTGTACTATTGGAGCTGTCCTGGCACAGCATGTCGGCGCGCCGACGGACGATCTCGACAAGCTCAGCGTCGAGGAACTCTTCCGTCTTCAGGTGACCTCGGTCGGGCGCAAAGCCCAGGAACTCTCCAAGGCCCCGGCGGCCGTATTCGTCCTCACCGCGGACGACATTCGAAGGAGCGGCGCCACTTGCATCCCGGAGGCGCTGCAATGGGTTCCGGGGCTTACGGTACTGCGCGTCGACGGGCGGAACTGGACGGTTTCGGCGCGCGGCGATGCCCGGCTCTATGCCGACAAAATCCTGGTGATGATCGACGGCCGTTCCCTGTACACGCCCTTGTTTTCCGGCGTGCTCTGGGACTCGCTCGACCTGTCGATGGAAGAGATCGAGCGTATCGAGGTGGTGCGCGGGCCGGGGGCGGTGATGTGGGGGCCTAACGCGGTCAACGGGGTGATCAACATCATTACCAAGCGGGCGCGCGCCACCACCGGAGGAAGCGCCAGCGTGGCTACGGGAAACGCCATGCCGGGCTCCGCCGAACTCGCCTGGGGGGCGGCGCCTGGCGAACATACGGCGTACCGGTTCTGGGGAAAAGCGGACTACCTGACTCCGGCCAACGGCTCGGCCGGCACGTTCTTTTTGCCGAATTCGATCCCCTACCTTGGTGGCCCCATCCAGGACTTGGATGAGGGGTCGGGGCGCATGGGTTTTCGCGTGGACGGAGAGTCCGCCGGGCAACGCGACCAATGGATGGTGCAAGGGGACCTATTCAAGATCGGACGCCAGGATGCTCTCGGCTACCCGGTGGTGACGCCCACCGTCGTGGATCGCGAGCAAGGCCACTCCGGTTACGGCGGAGGCTATCTGCAAGCCCGGTGGGCCAGGACCGGTTCGGACGGGAGGGAGAGCGCCTTGCAGTTCTCCTACGACCGGACCGACGTCGATTATCCCTACGTGGGCGGCCTGCTGCAGAACCTGACGCTGGATTATCAAAAGCGGCGGTCCTGGGGGGAACGGAACGAGATCTATTGGGGCGCCGGGTTCCAACAGTATTGGGACAACACCTACTACAACCGCTACCAGGGGTTTTCGCCGCTTCAGTCGGTTTACCGCGTGGGCGACGTGGTGGTGCGCGATGAATACCAGTTGGTCCCCGGCCGCTGGCTGGCTTCCCTGGGGGCGCGAGTCGATTACAACTCCTACAGGCGGGTCGAATATCAACCGTCGTTCCGCCTGCTGTTCACCCCGAACGCCCGGCAGTCCGCCTGGATCGGCGCCGCTCGCGCGGTGCGCGCGCCCGACCGGGTCGATCGCGACCTGCGGTTGAACGGTGGTGAGATTGCGATGGGGAAGGCGCTGGTCGATACGACTTTTTCGGGCAATCCAGGTATGCGCTCGGAGATCGAGCGCAGCCTGGAAGGCGGATACCGCCTGCAATCCGGGCAGCGCTGGAGCGTGGATGCATCGATCTTCTGGAGCTACTACGACCGCCTGCGCGCCGGCGAGGCCCCCATCCAACCGCAGGTCGAGGCTCCCCGTACTCTGGTATTGCCGTTTGAGACGTGCAATTGCGGATGGGGCCGGACCTACGGCGCGGAGATCTGGGCCACCTGGCAGGTGAGTCCCGGCTGGCGAATCATGCCGTCCTACTCCTACTTGAACGAGACCAAATGGCTGCCCGATCAGACCTTCACGCGTTACGCCTGGGAGGCCACGGCCAATATTCCTCACCAGGGGTTGCTGCGGAGCCAGCATAACTTGTCCCGCAATTGGAAATTCGACTGGATGGCGCGGGCCAGGTCGCGCGACAAAGGTTGGGATCTGCCCGGGGTGCCGCTGCTCGATGCGCATCTGAGTTGGCGTCCGTCGCGCGGCACCGAACTGAGCTTGGGAGTGCAGAACGTGACGGACCGCCGCGTTCTGGAAAGTTATTCGGATGCCCCGGTTCCCTCGCTTCCGCTGCGCCGGACCTTCGTGATCCGATGGACCCAGAAATTTTAGCGGTAGCGGCGGGGGCAGTGGCCCGCCGGAGATTGTCCATGACCGTGGCGCGAGGCGCCCAAATTCGCGCGGGGTTGGCCGTCCATGTCTCAGCCGGGAAAGCCGCCGCCGTTCTGCTCCTGCTGCCGCTCCTCCTCGCCGTCTTCCCCGTCCCGTGGGCGTCGCCGGCGGAACCCGAGGACGAGGTCAAAGCCGTGGCGGTCCTCAACTTCCTGCGATATTCCACGTGGCCGGCGCCGGCGGCCGGGATGATGACGGTGGGAGTTTTGGGACGCCGCGGGTTCCTCGAGACCTTGCGCGCCACCCTGGAGAACAGGCCCGTCAATGGCCGCAACGTGCGCGTTACCGAGGTGAAAAGCGCCGCGGACGCTCCGGCGTGCCAGTTGGTGTATTTCGCCACCGAACGGAGGTCCGAGATCGGGCCGGTGCTGGCCGGCGCCGTGGCGGCACGCGCGCTGACCGTCGGCGAGTGCGACCGCTTCCTGGACTACGGCGGCTCCGTCAACCTGTTCGTGGTGGATGGACATATCAGCTTCGAAGCCAGCCTGGAAGCCATCGGGCGGACCGGCATCACCGTCAGTTCCAACCTGCTGCGCGTCGGCCAGGTGCGGGACCTCGGCCGCCACGGAGCACCGAAATGATGGCTCGCCTGTCCTTGCGCTGGAGGGTCACCGGCGTCATCGCCGCGGGCGGGGCCGTGGTAGCGATCCTTGCCGCCGCCGGCTTTTGCGCGCTGGATATGCGCCGCTTCTGGCGGAGCGCCGCGGCGGAGACCGCGGCCGTCGGAAGCGTCGTGGCCGAACAGCTTCCGCCGGCCCTGGCCCTGGACGACGCCCGTACCGCCAACGAGACCCTGGCGGCTTTGCGCCGAGGCCCCCTGGTCCGCGATGCCGTACTATACAACGCCGCGGGCGTCTGTTTCGCGGAATTTCACCGGACCCCGGTTCCCGGATGTCCGGCCAGGGTCGCGGATGGCATCGTGGCGCGAAGCGACGCCGTCGTCCTCACCCGTCCGGTGGCAGCCGATGGAGAGCGGCTGGGGACACTTACGCTGGTGGCCCCCGTCCCATCCTCGGTCCAGGTGCTGCGGCAGTTCCTGGGCGGCACGGCGTTCATCATTTTCCTTAGTTGCATGGTGGCGGTGGCGATCGGAATGCTTCTGCAATCGAAGATCGCCGCGCCGGTCCTGGCCATCGCCCAGGTGGCGCAGCGCATCGCCCATACGCACTGCTACCGGGAACGCGTCGAAGAAGCGTGTGGCGGCGAACTGCACGTGCTGGCGCGGAGCTTCAACACCATGCTCGATGAAATCAGCCGGCGCGACTCGCAACTGGCGAAACAGCAGAGAGACCTCGAGGAAGAAGTAACCGAGCGCAACGCGGTGAACGCGGAATTGCGCCTGGCCAAGGAGAAAGCGGAAGACGCCGGCCGGTTCAAGTCGGAATTCCTGGCCAACATGAGCCACGAAATTCGCACCCCTATGAACGGCGTGATGGGGATGATCAGCCTGGTTCTCGATCAGACCACCGACCCGTCGCAGCGGGAACAGCTTCAGGTGGCCCACAACGCCGCGCAGTCCCTGGTCACGATCCTCAACGACATCCTGGATCTCTCCAAAATCGAAGCCGGCAAACTGACCATCGAGACGTTCGATTTCGATCTCCGGTCCACGGTGCGGGAGGCGGTGCGCATGTTCGAAATCGCGGCCCAGGATAAGAAGCTGGAATTGACGCTCGACATCGGCCCAGGGTGTCCCCAGTGGGTCATGGGCGATGCCGTGCGCCTGCGGCAGGTGCTGGTCAACCTGGTGGGGAATGCGGTGAAGTTCACGCCAAAGGGGGCGGTGCGGGTGACCGTCCAGCCGTCGCAGCCGGGCTCGGTGCGCTTCCAGGTGAGCGACACGGGAATCGGCGTGCCGCCCGAGAAACGCAACGCCATCTTCGAGCCGTTCACCCAGGGCGATGGCTCGCACACGCGCCAGTTCGGCGGAACGGGACTGGGGCTGACCATCACCCGCCGCCTGGTGGGTTTGCTGGGGGGCTCGGTTTGGGTGGAGAGCGAAGCCGGCCAGGGCAGCACCTTTTTCGTGGACTTGCCGCTGGCCGAAGCGGTCGGGCCGCCCGCCTCCGAGCTTTCCGGCTATGGCTTGGCGCCGGTCCCTCGCGGGCCTCTGGATGTGCTGGTGGCCGAGGACAATCCGGTGAACCAGTTGGTGGTCGGCGCCATGCTGCGCCGCCAGGGGCATACGGTCACACTGGCCAACAACGGCGATGAAGCCTACCGGCACTTCCTGGCGGAGCGCTTCGACCTCGTGCTGATGGACATCCAGATGCCCGGAGTCGACGGGCTGCAGGCCACGCGTCTGATCCGCGAGGAAGAGATGCGCCGCCGCTCGGCCGGTTCCGCCGGCTCGGCCGGCGATTCCCCCGGAACCCACCTGCCCATCCTGGCGTTGACGGCTCACGCCGCCATGGCGCTACGGGAACAGTGCCCTGCCGCCGGCATGGACGGGGTGCTGACCAAGCCCATCGATCTGGCGACGCTGGCCAGCGCGGTCGCGCAGTTCGGCGCGGATCCATCGATGAGTGAGAGATTGGAAGGCCGGCGCTAGAACGGCCGCGGTGTGGAGAAGTGGTCGAAGACGGTGATCACGGGGAGGGCATTGCCATCGTCGTCGAAGAAGCCGCGGCTGCGCAGGCGCCCGGTCACCGCGGGCTCCCACCAGAAGACGCCTATGCCCCGGTTGCCGGGCGTCGCCAGCACGGCCTGGTTCACTTCTTCGAGAAAGCGCCTCTGTCCTTCGGGCGTTTCCGGCCACGGCGCGCTCTTCCCCTGGTACTCCGCCGGCTTCCAGTTCCAGGCCGCTTCGACCACCACGATGTCCTTATGGTAGCGGTTGGCCATGAAGGCCAAGTTGGCGCGTAAGTCGTCCAGCCCGCCATGCCACCAGGGATAGTAAGACTGCCCGATCACGTCGAACGGGACTTTGTAAGTCTCGAGCCGGTCAAAGAAGTAACGGGTTCGGTCGATGTCGCCGCCCCGATCGATGTGGATCATGATTTTCGGCATCGGGCCGCCCGCCGAGCCGGCATGCACGCCGTCGATGCCGGCCTTCAGCAGGTCGGCGAACTGGTCCCAATGGTCCGGCAGGCGTCCGTCCGGCCAGAGCATTCCAGCCGTCACCTCGTTGCCGATCTGCACCATGTCCGGGAGAACGCCGGCCGCGCCAAAGGCGGCGATACTGTCGCGCGTCCACGCCCAGACCGCCTGCGTCAGCTCCGCATGAGACTTCGCCAGCCAGGCTTTCGGAACGCTCTGATGCGCCGGATCGGCCCAGGTATCGGAATAGTGGAGGTCGAGAAGAAAGCGAAAGCCGAGCGCCTTGGCCTGGCGGGCCAGCGCGAGGGTGTAGTCCAAATTGTTGGGCAGGGTGGTCGGCGTGTGGAACAACCTCAGCCGGACCCAGTTGTAGCCATGGTCCTTGAGAATCTGCAACCCGGGCCGCGCCTCCCCGTGGTCCTTGAAGACGACGCCCTGGCCCTCGGCCTGCCTCAGAAACGACAGGTCGGCTCCGATCGCGTAGCCGGCGTCGGCGGCCGCCGCGGGGCGCAACGCCAGAAGCAGCAGAAGCGGACTGAGAATCGCGCGCATAACAATCATATTACGCGGGCCGGACATACCGGCCCCATTTCACAGCCATGCTGCAACCGGCTCCGGCAGCCTGCCCGGCAAATCCCGGCGGGCCGGAGATTCGGCCGCCGCCCGTTTGATGCCGCGCTGCTGCGGCAAACCACTTCCCTACGCTCGTGGCTCGGCGCGCAGCCGCGAGCGTCAGCCACCGGTTTCGCAATCGGACCGAAGCTCGCGGCCATTGACCTAAAAGTAGAACTTCAACACCAACTGGACGATGCGGTGGCCGAATTTATTGGTGAGGATGCCGGCTGTTGCGGCATTTGTGGGCGCCGCGCCGAAGGCCGCGTAGTCCAAATTCAGCGCCGCGTCGCCGCTGGCGAAACCCCACAATGGGTGGTTGAGGACGTTGAATGCCTCGCCCCGGAATTGCAGCCGGCGTTTCTCGCCCATCTTGAAACTTTTGAGCAGCGACACGTCGGCGTTGTTATACCAAGGGCCGTGAATATAGGGGATCGCGTAGTTGCCATTGTGCCCGGCCGTCGGCGACTGGAAGCAGCTCGGGTTGAAAACCTGGTGCGCCCCCAGCCCGCCCGCCGGATCGCAGGTCAGGCGCGGCACGGCGGATTCGTCCGGTGTGCCGTCGATATACCGGCCTCCCAGCGCGGTAACACCGCCGAGGTCGCCCGTGCCCACCATGCCGATGGCATACCCGCCGGGGAAACTGGGCCCCAGCACAAACACCGGCGCGCCGCTGTCGAGCTCGATGTTTCCGCTGACTTGCCACCCATCCAGCACCGCGTTCCCCACCGGGTTGCCGCCCAGGTACTTCTTGCTGACCGAGGGCAGCGTGATGTTGTAAGCCAGCTTCAAGGACTGGCTGCGGTCCCAGGCCAGCGGTCCGTAAGAGCGCGAATTGTCGAACGAGTCCGCCGAGTTGTTCCCCAACGCCTTGCTGAACGTATAAGACAACCAGAAATTGACCGGCCCCTTGGCGCGCGAGGCTGAAACCTGCAGTGAGTTGTAGTTGGCTTTCAGAGTGTGAGCCGCCGGATAGATGCCGGCGATGTTCGCGTACTTACGATAGGACGGGTCCATCCAACTGCCGGGCCAGCTCTGTCCGGTCTCCGATCCTTCCGGCACCGGGTTGATATCGGGCCAGCCGACCAGACTTCCGCTGGTATTGCCCACGTACGAGAGACTGAGCACGGAGCCGGCGGCGAGCTGGTGTTGCAGGGCCAAGCTGTAAGAGTAAGTATGCGGCATCGTGCTTTCGTTGGGCATGGCGACGTTAGGCCATGGCAGGGCCGCGGCTTGAACGGTCGAGGCAAGCTGGGAGAGATACAGGCCACCCGACGGGGAGAAGTAATTGAGCACCTGCAAAGGCGGGTTCTGGACCAGCTTGAAGGCGGCCGAGATTCCTTCGTCGCGGAAGTAGTTGGTCCCCAGTCCGCCACGGAGCATGGTCTTTCCCGAGCCGGTTACGTCCCAGGCAAATCCGGCCGAAGGCGCCAGTTGGAAGCCGGCGGGTTGGTAGCCTGAGAGCGGAACGCTGGGATCGTTCTGGTGCGTCTCGATGCCGGTGTACGCCGAAATCGCGGCCGCCGGATTGTACTTGGATGGATCGAAGATCGCGATGTCTCCCTGCTTGTTGTACCACCAGCCGATGTGGTCGACGCGCAGGCCGTAGTTCACCGTAAGCCGGCGCGAGGCTCTCCAGTTATCCAACAAGTAAAAGTCGGATTCGTTCGCGGCAAAGTCCAAAAGGAGCGCCTGCGTGCCCTGCGTATACATCGAAATGTGACCCATGAGCAAGTCGGCGTAGCCGTTTCCGGTGAGCGTGTTCCACGAGGCTTCGGTGATGCCGCCCTGATCCAGGTAGCTGTTGTCGCCGGTTCGTTGCCGCCAGGTAACCCGGCTATAGTAGAATCCGGCCTTGAGGAGGTGCGTGCCCAGCACCTTGGAGACGTCTTCGGCCAGGGTGTAGGTCCACTTAGGCGTATTCTGATTGGGGATCACGCCGCCCTCGTCGAAGATGTCGCCGATGCCGGTCGCCTCGGTATCGCCGCCGACATTGGGAATGATCCCCAGGCCGTTGTTGTAGACGCCATAGTACGGGTATCCGAGCTTCGACGCCGAGACGTTCTGGGGCGTCGTAAGATGCGAGCCGTAGAACAGGTTGTTGGCGGTGAAAGTCAGTTGGTTTGTCAGAGTCGGCGAGAAGGTGTGGGTGAGGTTGAAGGCCACCGAGTCCGAGTGATCCGCGGTGACCACGCCGCCGGCGTAGGGAACCTGAGGCCAGGTTTGCCACAGGCCGTAGGGGAAGGGATCGGTTTCGCCCTCGTGGTTGTAACGGACGGAAAGGTGCGTGCTTTGGGAAACGTTGTAGTCCAGCTTCACCAGCTCTTGCGCGCGAGGCTGCGGGTTGACGATATCGGTGAGGTAATTGTAACCTCCGGTGGTGGCCGGGTTGGCGTTGGGCTGCGGGTAGACATTCATCAGTACGGAACCGCCCGGGTCGATGGCCGACGAACTGATGACGCCTTGCGCCGAGCAGTAACTCGCGAGCGGCGCTTGACAGACCGGAGTGCCCACAATGCTTCCAGTCAGCGAATTCAGGTAGGCGGTATTGCTGAAGTCGCCCTTGCGCATGGCGGCGCTGGGCACCACGGCCCGGTGGACTCCCAGATCGACGGACTGGCGCATCCATTCAAATCCGGTAAAGAAGAACAACTTCTCGCGATTCTTGTTGAAGTTCGTTCCGGGCAGGATCACCGGTCCGCCCACGTTGAAGCCGGGGTATTGAAAACGGCTGTTTGGTTTAGCCAAGCCAAAGCGGTTGTTTTGCCAGTCGGTGGCGTTCATGCTGCCGTCGCGGATGTTGTAGTAGGCCGTACCGTGAAACCGTTTACCCCCGGACTTGGTGACCGTCTCCATGACGATAGGGCCGTTGGGGTTCTCGGCTGAGTAACTGGCGGTTTCGACCTTGACCTCCTGCACCATTTCGACGTTCGGCGTGACCATGGCGCCGCCGTTGAAGCCGTGGTCGATGACGTTGCCTCCGTCGCTGACGACGGCCATCTGATCGAAGCGCGTTCCGTTCACGGTGTAGGCCCCGGCGCCGGAGTTGAACGCGGTAACTTCGCCGTTGTACTGGCCGTTCCAGCCGCCGCTGTTCTGCGCGCCGGGAATGATCTTCAGCAACTCGACGGCGTTGCGCCCTACGATCGCCAACTCATCCACCTGCTGATTGGTGAGAGTATAAGACGTCTCCCCGGAACTTATGGGCAGCATCGGGGTTTCCACCGTAACTTCAACTGCGGTGCCGACGGCCGCCACCTTGAGAACCAGATTTTTCAAATCGATCTGATCGTTGATGTGAAGCACAATGTCCTTCTGCGTGAAGACGGAGAACCCGCTGGCGGTGACCCTGACGCCGTAGGCTCCCGGCGGAACGCCGACGAAGGAGAAGAATCCGCGGGCGTCGGCCTTGGTTTCCCTGGCCGTGCCCGTGGTCTGGAGCACCAGTTGCACCTGCGCCCCCGGTACAACCGAACCCACGGAGTCGTAAACAGTTCCCGTTACCGTGCACGTCCCGGCGCCCTGCGCCAAGGCCGCGGGGATGCCCGCGGCCAGCACGAGCAGGGACAGGATGGCCGGCAGGCGGCAAAGCCAAGCCTGGCGGCCGGTGAGTCCGTTCTCAGTTTGCGATGCCATATGTCCTCTTTAGCTGAAGCAGTCGATCCACCGTGAATGTTAGGGCGAATTCAGACAATCGCATTCAGACCAAAGTCAGAGCGTGGCATTAAAAACTGTTAATCTTTGGATTTCGGAACCGCGGCCCCGTGCTGTTCACCTAACGCGTGGAGTGGCGATCGCACAGCCAACCCCGTGCGTTTGGCTAAAGGAGCCGCTCGCTATTTCGGCCCGGCAGGCGCGTCTTGCTCCTGTGGGCTCGCACCCACGCCAGAGCAACGTTACGTCGCGCCCTGCGCGCTCTACTTTTCGATCGCGCCGGTGGTGGCGTTCACTAACGCCGCATAGCCGTTCGTGGGGGTTCCCCACATCAGGTACCATACCGGCGCCGCGAACCGCGATGCATTGCCCAACCGGAACGAGACCTTCTGGTTCGGATGCGTCTTCAGCCAGCCCGCTGCCTTCTCAAACCCGGTTTTGTAGGCAGCATCGGAATCCACCGCAAACTCACTGCTCGTGAACGGCTTGCTCGCGGGCGTGGCGCCGCCCCAGACCAGCGCGTTGCTGATGTTGACACCCTTTCGGATGTCGGCTCCGCTGTCGGCCACGGCGTAAGTGAAGCTCCGGGCCTCCTTGCGGCTGGGAGAAACGAAGATGACAGTCCACAGCCCGGCTTTCCCGTCCTCGTTTTTGATGTTCGGCACTTCGCCGCTGGTCACACTGAGCGCCAGCAGATCGGTCGCCCAGGCGCGAGCCGGCTTGTACAATTCATAGAACGCCACTTTCGCGGTGACGGCCTCCGGGGCCTTGGCAGGCTCCTTCGTCGCCTCAGTCTCAACCTTCGCCGCCGGTTTCGGAGCTTCCGAACAAGCCGACAGCACAACGGTGGCAACCATGGCAGTTGCGGCTAACAGAACCTTTTTATTCATAAAACACCACACCTATATTACTCCCGCGCCGACTCCCGCGTGGCGTCTCCGGGTGGCCGCGCCGCTGGCGCCCGTGCCAGGCAGCCAACCGCGGCCGTGGCGGTGGCCGGCAACCGCTCCCTCACCGTCGCGGTCCTGAAAGCACAACGGAACCGCGACCGAGAGGGAGCCGTCGGCGCAGTTGTTTCAGCACGAGGCCCTCGGTGAACCGTATCGGGCCGCGGTCAAATGTGGACAATGCCGCGCTGCAGCGCCACTACCACGGCCTGCGTGCGGTCGCTGACTCCCAGCCGGGCGAGGAGCGTGGTGACATGGCACTTGACGGTTCCTTCGGTGATTCCCAGCTCGGCCGCAATTTCGCGGTTGCTTTTGCCGCCGACGATGAGCGCCAGGACTTCGCGCTCGCGCGCGCTGAGGCCGGAATTCGGATTGCGCGCGGCCAGGGCCCGGGCCACCGGAGGCGCCAGGAATCGGCTGCCGGAATGCACGCGGCGCACCGCATCCACCAGGGCCTCGGGCGACATGCCCTTGATCAGGTACCCTTGCGCCCCGGCCTCGAGCGCCTGATGAATGTCCTCATCGCCCTCGTAGGTGGTGAGCACCACGAAGCGGGCCCGCGGGTGCTCCTTGTGAATGGCCCGAATCGCTTCCACGCCGCTCATGCCGGGCAGGCGGAGATCCATCAGCACCACGTCGGGCCTCGACCGGCGGTGCTCCGCCACCGCCTCTTCGCCGGTTCCGGCCTGCGCCACCACCATCATGTCGGTTTGATCGTTGATGATGGCGGCGATGCCCAGGCGCATCATGGGGTGGTCGTCGACGATCAGAACTCTCAGTTTCTCAGTCACGTTTCCCCGCTTCCGCGGTCCCCTCCGAATGGACCGCGTGGTGCGGCTTGCGCCGCTCGATCGGGAGAGTGAATTCGACCGTGGTGCCGCGGCCACGTGCGGATTCGAGGACGAAGGTCCCGCCCAGGGATTCGATTCGTTCCCGCATTCCAACAATGCCGTAATGAGCCGCGCCGGGCTGTGAGGCGGTCTCGGGAACGAAGCCGCATCCATCGTCCCGAATGCGGACCCGCAGACCGCCGCGCTGGTCTTCGAGCCGCACCGAGACGCGGCTGGGGTGGCCGTGGCGGACCGCGTTGTCGAGCGCCTCGCGCACCACCAACAAGAGATGGTGCCCGGTCTCGGGATCGAGCGTCGCCGGCGCGCCGTTGGTATCGCAATCGATCGCTACGCCGGATCGCAGGCCGATCTGTTGGGCGATTTCCGAAATGCGCTGGCCGATGTCCCCGGCGGCGGGCGTGCTTCGCAGGTTCCAGACGGCCTGCCGCGCCTCGTCGATGGTGGCGCGCACCTGGTCCCGCGCGTTCTCGAGCAATTTGCTTTTCATTTCCGGCGCGGAGTTCTTGAGGCTCAACGCGGCTTCCAGCAGAACGGAAATTCCCGTGCAACCCTGAATCAGCGTATCGTGCATCTCGCGCGCCAGCCGGCCGCGCTCTTCCAGCACCGCGGCGAAGCGGGCATGGGCCTGGCGCATGCGCAGCTTGTGCGCCACCCAGACCGCGCCGGCGAGCGAAACCAGACACAGCGCGTAGAACCAGGGCGCCCGGTAAAAGCGCGGGCGCCAGCGGATGGAAAGGGACGCTTCCGAGGTGGCGCGCGGCTGGTCCATCTCAAACGCCACCACGCGGAAACGGTAGCGGCCGGGCGGGACGTTGGTGTACGAGGCCACGCGGCGGCTGGTGGCCTCGGTCCAATCTTCGTCAAACCCTTCCAGCTTGTATTTGAAGCGGACCCGTTCCGGGGAGCGCAGGCGAATGGCGCTGTAATGGACTTCCAGTTTGCCGCCGCCCGGAGGCAGCGCCACCTCGCCGGATGGCGGCACATCCCGGCCGTCGGCCACCACCCGGTTGATCACCAGGGGCGGCGAACCAGCCGGTCCTTCCGGATCCGGGCCGATGCGAACCGGGCCCTCGCTGCTGGGGAACCAGATTTCGCCCCCCGCCGTGATACAGCCGGCCGGTTGAACCCCGCCGTACATCTGGGTGGTGCCGAGGCCGTCCGAGGCGCCATACAACTTGACCGCCGGGACCCAGGCGGCGTCTTGCGCCATGCGGTCCAGGTCATGGCGGCTGACCACGGAGATACCGTTGGGCCCGCTCATCCAGAACCAGCCGCGGCGGTCCTCGAGGATTTGGTAGATGCTGTTGCTGGCCAAGCCCCGCGCGGCGGTGTAAACCGTTACGTTCCCCTGTTTCCAGCGAAACAGGCCGCTGCCGCGGGTGCCGAACCACATGCCGCCTTCGGGATCTTCATGAATAGCCCAGACCTTCACTCCGCGCAGGCGGTTGGTGATGGCGTCCTCGGCGGGCTTGCCCTGGTGCAGCCGGCTCAATCCCAAATCTTTGCCCACCCAAAGGTCGCCGGCGCGGTCGATCAGCAAGGCGCGAATGCTCTGGTGCAATTCGTAGTAGTCGATTCCCTCGGGGCGCCAACGGCAATAGCCGCCGTCCGTGCCGATCCAGATGCCGCCGTCGCGATCCTCGGCGAAGGCGCGGATGTAGGGATGGATATTGGTGATCTGCTGGGGTGGGCCCTTGCCCCAGCGGAACACGCCCTGGCCTTCGGAGCCGGCCCACAGCACGCCGCTACTGTCGCGAAAGACGTTGCGTACGCGGACGCCAGCCAGCGGCGGCGGAAGCTGTTGAGGGAGGGGCGCCGCGCCGGAGAAGCGGAACAAGTGAGCGCCAGTCACCCAGAGCGTCCCGTCGCGATCCTCGTAGACCGTCCCGAAATCGGCGCCGGCGGCGTCCGGAAGAGGGAAGGTCCTCACGGCCGTGCGGCTCAGGCGCAGCAGTCCGGTTTGCGTGCCGATCCAGATGTTGCGTTCGGAATCTTCAAAGCTGGCCAGCACGGTGTTGCCCGGAAGCGAGGCTGGCGCCGTAAGCCGCGAGAATACGCCGTCGCGATAGCGGAACAGGCCTTCGCCGATGGTGCCGATCCAAACGGCGCCATCCAGGTCTTGGCGCAGACTGCGCACCGTGGTGTGAATGGTCTCGACGCGGGCGAAGCGGGCCCGATCGCCGGGCGGCCGCCGCTCCAGCCCGCTCACCGTGCCCACCCAGATGGCGCCGTCGCGCGTCTCCAGAATGGATTTGACGTTGTCCGCCAGCCCGCCGGGCAGGAGAAACTCCGCCACGCCGGCGTCCGACAGCGAGAAAAAGTGATAGCCGCCCACCCAGAGGCGCCCGCCAGAGCCGGGGTAGAGCGCATGCACGGAGCTGGCCGGCACGCCATCTCGGTCGTCCATGCGGGTGAACACGCCCTGGCGGAGCCGGAACAGCCCGTCGTCGGTGCCCACCCAGATATCGTGGCGGCCGTCCTCGCGCAGGGCGCGGACATAGTTATTGGTCAGGCCCTCGGGCCGCGACCAGGACCGGAAGACTCCGCCCGAGTAACTGGCGAGGCCGCCTCCTTCTTCGCCGATCCACAAGGTGCCGTCGTGGGCCACCATCAGACAGAAGACGCTGTTTTCGCGCAGGGCGGGCGTGTTTTCGCGGTCATAGACCACGAACTGGATGCCGTCGAAACGCAGCAGCCCTCCGCTGGTGCCAATCCACAGGAAGCGATCGGGTGTCTGGGCGAACGCCTGAACCGTTTCCTCCGGCAGCCCGTCCTCGATATGCCAGACACGCGCGGCATAGCCTTCGGGAGCGCGCGTTACGGCAAGCGGCGCAGCCAGCGCGGAGGCGGCCAGCGCCCAGGCAGCGAGACCGATCCGGGGTTTCGTAAACGCCATTATAAGCCCGGCCGATGCTGCGCCGGGCCTTTTCAGGCGCGGCGGCGCATCTCCGCGCGGGCCTCGGCTTCCGCCGTCCGGGCCCGTTCGGTCTCCCGCTTGTCGTGCAGTTTTTTGCCGCGCGCCACGGCGATCTCGCACTTGATCCGTCCCTTTTTCAGATAGACTTTGGTGGGGATCAGCGCCAGCCCTTTCTCGCGTGTCTGGCCCAGCAATTTGTCGATCTCCTTGCGATGCAACAGCAGCTTGCGGTTGCGGACGGGAGGATGGTTTTCGCGGTTGCCGTGCGAGTATTCGCTGATGTGGGCATTCACCAGCCAGGCCTCGTTGTTCAGAACCGTCGCGTAGGCTTCCTTGATCTGGACCTTGCCGTCTTTGGCGGCCTTGACCTCGGTCCCGGTGAGCACCATGCCGGCTTCGAATCGCTCCAGCAGGAAGTATTCGTGCCCGGCGCGCCGGTTATCGCTCAGGATCTTGAAGGTGGTGTCTTTTTCTGCCAACGCGGATCAGCCAGCTTTTGCTCTCAACGCCCGGAAGGCCCGCATCGTCTAACTTTTGTAGATGCAACCGGAGTTTCCAAGCGCACTTCATCTTAGCATAGCCGTTTCAGGAACCCGTTCGGGTTGTCTGAGTTGAGAAACATGTCCCTTTTCGATCGCCTGGCCGCGGTGGTCATGGCCGCCATAATACCTGGAGCGATGCTTCCGCTAGAGGCCAAAACACCCAAGGGAGACAAGTTCTACGCCGAAGGCAAGGCGCACGAAAACAAGAAGGAATGGGACGCGGCCCTGAACAGCTTTCGGCAGGCGCTGGAGCAAGACCCGGCCGAATTGCTCTACCGGATCGGCCGCGACCGCGCCCGCTTCCAGGCCTCTCAAATGCACGTCGACCTGGGACTCAAGATCCGCGCTCAAGGACGTCTGGGCGACGCGCTGCTGGAATTCCAGAAGGCCTCGGTCATCGATCCCGGGTCCATCGCCGCCGGCCAGGAACTCGCGACTACCCGCCAGATGATCCTGCGCGAGCGCCGGCGAATCGAGCAGACCGGCAAAGAATCGCCGCCCGAGATTCGCGCCCTCACGCCCTCGGAAGAAGCCCGCCGGAAAGAGAGCGAACGCATCGGTTCCCTTCTCGCGGTGCCGGAGCTCAAGCCCCTCGACCCCCGTCCGCTGGATCTCCACATCAGCGGGCAGCAGGCCCGCAAGGTTTTCGAAACCCTCGGCAAAGCCGCCGGCATCGACGTCCTCTGGGACCCGGAATACACCGAGTCGTCGAGCCCCATCACCGTCGACCTGCGAAGAACCACCTTGCAAGATGCCCTCGATACCGTTTCGGTGCTCACCAAGTCGTATTGGAAGGCGCTATCGCCCACCACCATCTTTATCGTCAACGACAACCAGAACAAACGCCGCGATTACGATGAACTGGTGACCAAGGTGCTCTACCTGCGGAATGTCTCCCAGCCGGCCGATCTCCAGGAGATTCAGAACATCGTCCGCCAGGGGTGCGACATCAACCGCGTGTTTCCGTATGCCGCCGGGTCCGCCCTGGTGGTGCGCGGCGAGGTCGACCGCGTGGAGCTGTGCCAGAAGCTGTTGCGCGACGTCGACAAACCCAGGAGCGAAGTGCTGGTCGACATTCTGGTAATGGACGCGAGCGAGAGCCTCAGCAAGCAACTCACGGCCGCGGTCGCCTCCACGGGCTTGAATATGCCCCTGACTTTCACGCCGCGCAGCAGCATTCAATCGAGCGGCTCCAGTGCGACCTCCTCCTCGTCTTCCTCCTCGTCGTCTTCGTCCTCCAGCAGCTCAACCTCTTACGTGCCGCTGTCCGAGCTTCCGCACCTCTCCAGCGCGGATTTCACCACCACCCTCCCCACGGCGATGTTGCAGGCGGCTCTGAGCGACTCCCGCACCAAGGTATTGCAGGCGCCGCAGATGCGCGCCCTGGATAACGTCAAGTCCACGCTGACCGTCGGCGAACGCGTGCCGGTGGCGACCGGCAGCTATATAGGCACCACCGGGCTGGGGGACGTCCAGTACAACTACCAGGATGTCGGCGTCACGGTGGAACTGACGGCCCGGGTGGTGGACACCAACGAGATCTACATGCACCTCAAAGTGGAGGTATCCGAGATCGACAATCCTAACTACTCCGTGGGCGGGGTCACCGAACCGATTATCGGGCAGACCAAGATCGATCAGGAACTGCGGGTGAAGGAAGGCGACATGGCGCTGATCGGGGGGATGACCACGACGCAGGACACGCTTGCGGTGACGGGCATCCCGGGCCTGATGAATGTCCCGCTCCTGGGGAAACTGTTCAGCGGGAAGAGCATGAGCCACTCCCAGGACACCCTGATGATCGTCATGATTCCGCACATCGTCCGGCGCCCCGAGTATACCGAAGATAACCTGCGCACCATTGCCGCGGGCACCCAAACGATCAGACTGCGTTACGCACCCCTCCCGCCGCTGGATATCCGGGTCGACGGCGAAATACCCGGCCGGGTGGATTACGCGCCGGCTGCGCCGCCCGCCCGAGTCCGGTTGACTCCATCGCAGACCGAGACGCGCGTTTCCAGTCAGGTAACGGTCGCGGTAGTGATGGAAGGCGGCATCGACGTGGCGTCGGCGCCCATGGTGATCCGCTACGATCCCAAGATGCTCCGGCTCGACGACGCGACGGCCGGCGATTTTCTGGCGGCCGATGGCCAGGCTGCGGCGCTCACCAAGAACATCCAGAACGAAATGGGCATGGCCACCGTGGCGATCAACCGCCCGCCCGGCCAGCCCGGCGTGAGCGGACGGTCCGGGGTGTTGGTGAACTTGAAGTTCCAGGCAATCGGCCGCGGCTCCGCCACGGTGTCGATTGCCAACATCGCGGTGCGCGACTCCCAGGGGCAGATCATCGCCACCGGCAACCCGGAAACGACGCTGAAAATCCAATAGACGCTCAGGCAGCGCTTTTACTTCCACCCGGGAGCCCGGCCGACTGGCTTCAGCCCGGGGGGCCGGCGTTCCGATGCGTGACACGCCCGGGGCGGACCGCCTGTTTTTGACCTCAACGCCCGGAAGCCCTGCCTCGTCAATGAGTTTAGATGCAACCAGAGCTTCCCATTGCAGTTCATCCCGGCAGAGCCGCTTCAGAGGTTGGCCAAAATTGAAGAACATGTCTCCTTTCAATAGTTTAGTCGCCATTTTCGTGAGCGCCATGATGCTCGGGCCGATGCTGCCGCTGGATGCCAAGACCCGCAAAGGGGACCGGTTCTACGCCGAAGGCAAGATCCATGAGGTCAAGCAGGAATGGGACGCCGCCCTGGAAGACTATCAGAAGGCTCTCGAGGAAGACCCGGCCGAAATGGTCTACCAGATGGGCTGCGACCGGGCTCGTTTCGCGGCCTCCCAAATGCACGTCGACCTGGGGCGCAAGATGCGCTCCGAGGGCCGTCTGAATGAGGCGCTACTGGAATTGCAGCGAGCCTATGTCATCAATCCCGGGTCCATCATCGCCGGCCAGGAGATGATGACCACCAACGAGATGATCCTGCGCGAGCGCCAACGAGTTCAACAAACCGGCAAGGAATCTCCGCCCGAAGTCCGCGCCCTCACCCCCTATCAAGAGGCCCAGCGGAAAGAGACCGAACGGATCAGCCGCCTTCTCCCGGTGCCGCAGCTCAAACCCCTCGATCCCAACCCGATCGATCTCCACATCAGCGGCCAGAAGACCAAGAAGGTCTTCGAAACCATCGGCAAGACCGCGGGCATCAACGTCCTCTTCGACCCGGAGTATGTCGAACCGGCGAACCCCATCCCCGTCGAGCTGCAAAAGGCCACCGTGGAAGAGGCCTTCGATTACGTGGCCGTGATCACCAAGTCGTACTGGAAGGCGCTCTCGCCCAACACCATCTTCGTCATCAACGACAGCCAGAACAAGCGCCGCGATTACGAAGAGATGGTGACGAAGGTTTTCTACTTGCAGAATATCACCCAGGCGCCCGAGCTCCAGGAAGTCCAACAAATCCTCCGCACGGGGTGCGATATCACGCGCGTGTTTCAATACTCCGCGGCGTTCGCCCTGGTGGTGCGCGGCGAGGCCGACCGCGTGGAGCTGTGCGAGAAGCTGCTGCGCGATATCGACCGGCCCAAGAGCGAAGTGCTGATCGACATTCTGGTGATGGACGCGAGCACCACCTTCAGCAAGAATTTCACGGCCGCCATCGCCTCCACGGGCTTGAACATACCCCTGAATTTCTCGCCGCGCGGCGGCCTGCAGGTGACCAGTTCCGGCTCTTCCTCCTCTTCTTCCTCGTCCTCTTCTTCCTCCTCCTCTTCCTCCTCCGGAACCTCAGCCACGGATTATGTGCCGCTGTCCAATCTCTCGCACATTTCCAGCGCGGATTTCTCCACCACGGTTCCCGGAGCGCTGTTATCGGCGGCGCTGAGCGATTCCCGCAGCAAGGTGCTGCAGGCGCCGCAGATCCGCGCCGTGGATAACCAGAAGTCCACCATGAACATCGGCGAGCGCGTGCCGATCGCCACCGGCAGCTATCAGACCGGGGTGGCCACCACCAGCGTCACCGGCCTGGTGAACACCCAGTTCAACTATCAGGATGTCGGCGTCAATCTGGAGCTGACCACCCGGGTGGTGGCGAACGACGAGGTTTACATCCACATCAAGATGGAGGTTTCGGAGATCGACAATCCCAACAATACGGTGGACGGGGTCACCGAACCGATCATCGGCCAGCGCAAGATCGACGAGGAGCTGCGCGTGAAGGAAGGCGACGTGGCGTTGATCGGGGGGGTGATCAAGACGCAGGACGACTGGTCGGTGACCGGCATCCCGGGCCTGATGAACATTCCGCTCCTGGGGAAACTGTTCAGCGGGAAGGCCATGGACCACTCCCGCGACGACCTGATGATCGTGATGATTCCGCACATCATCCGGCGCCCCGAGTATACCGAAGATAACCTGCGCACCATCGCGGTGGGCACCGCCAACGCCATCAGCTTGCGCCACGCGCCTCCCAAGCCATTGGATATCCGGGTGGACGGCCAAATCCCGGGAACGGTGGAGTACGCGCCGATCACGCCGGCTGCATCCGCCGCTCCCGCGCCCGCGCCCCAGACTGCCGTGCCCACGGCCAACTGGGCGCCGGCGCCGCCCGCTACCGCCCCACCGATGACGGCACCCCCCGCAACCGCCCCACCGGCGACCGCGCCACCCGCTACGGCCCCACCAGCGACCGCGCCCCCGGCAACCGCTCCGCGGGTCACGGAACTCCCCGCCGCCGCTCCAGTGGCAACCGTGCCGGCTTCGACGGCCGGGGACAGCGCCAAGCCGGCGCCGTCCGCCCGAATCCTGCTCAACCCATCGCAGATGCAAACCAGCCTTTCCAGCCCGGTAGCGGTGGCGGTGGTGATCGAAGGCGGCCAAGACGTGGCGACGGCGCCCATGGTGATTCGCTACGATCCCAAGATGCTCCGGCTCAACGACGCGACGGCCGGCGATTTTCTGGCCGCCGGTGGCCAAACGCCGGTGCTGACCAAGAACATCCAGAACGACACGGGCACGGCGACCGTAGCGATCCATCGCCCGCCCGGCCAGCCCGGGGTGAGCGGCGCGTCCGGGGTATTGGTGAATTTGAATTTCCAGGCGGTGGGCCGCGGTTCCGCCACGGTGACGATTTCCCACATCGCGGTACGCAACTCGCAGGGACAGATCGTCGCCGAGGGCAATCCGGAGATGACCCTCAAGATCCAATAAAACTATGCGGCGCCTGACTCGAAAACGCGCGAAGCAGAAAGGCTTGACCCTGGTGGAGCTGATTGTGGCCTTCACCATCATGCTCATTCTTACGTCCATGGCGGTGCCACTGGCCCGTTCCAAGGTGCGTGTCGAGCGCGAGCGCGAGCTGCGCTACGACCTGCGCACCATGTACGCCGCCATCGACAAGTACAAGGACTACTGCGACCAGGGTTACTTCGGGATGGTCAAGGAAGGAACCAACTGTTACCCGGAGTCGCTCGAGATCCTGGTGGAAGGACAGAAACTCAACGGGCCGGACGGCAAGAAGGTCCGCTTCCTTCGCCGCATCCCCGTCGATCCGTTCACGCGGAGCACCGAATGGGGCCTGCGCAGCGACGCCGACGACCCGACGTCCACCAGTTGGGGCGGTCAGAACGTCTTCAGCGTATACAGCAAGACCATGGATAAGGCTCCCGATGGAACTCCCTATTCCGAGTGGTAGGACAGTCCTGCCCGGCGGCCGGACACGCCGCGGATTCACCTTCGTCGAGCTGATGGTGGTCATCACCATCATCGTGATCCTGATAACCATGGCGATCCCCATTTACCAGAAGTCCATCATTCGCGCCAAGGAGAGCGTCCTGGCAAACAATCTCTTCACTTTGCGCACGGTCATCGACAACTACACTTACGACAAGGAAAAAGCGCCGCAAACCCTGCAAGACCTGGTGACCGACGGTTACCTGCGCGACATCCCCATGGACCCCATGACCGGCTCCAACCAGACCTGGCACGTCGAAATGGAGGACGCCACCCAGAGCGTCGACCAGTCCGAGCCCGGCATCTTCGACGTCAAGAGCACGTCCAACAAAGTCGGTTTGAATGGACGGGCCTATTCCGAGTGGTAAACATTTTTTAACGCTCGCGGCAGCACCTTTCCGTGCCCGGCCCATTGCCGCCGGCGGCGCGACGCGGGACAATTAAGATATGAATTATAAGGCTTCGCGTTGGGTGCGTCCCCAACTGATGCCGGCCGTGATGCAACGGTTGGCTCTCCTGGTTGGCGCTCTTTCCCTTCCACTCTTCGCCCAGACATTATCTCAGTGCGCGGTTTCCACTGCCCCTCCGCTTATCCGTGCCGAAGGTGTCACCGAGCGCCTCGGCGATATCGTCCTGCAGTGCTCTTTCGGTAACCCTCCCACTACGTTGTCGGGCAACCTGGCCGTCTATCTGCCCGCGGCGGTCACCAACCATGTGGATTCGAACGGCGTCGCGCGTGACGCGGTGCTTCTCGCCGATTACGGTCTCGGGTTTGTGCCCACCGGAGTTCCCGGCCTGGTCGCGGGCTCGGGCATCTCCTTCAATGGAATCAATCTGGCGGTTCCGGCCAGCGGACGGTTGAACCTGAAGATTTCCAGCATTCGCGTGGCCGCCAGTCAACTGGGAGGCGGCACTGCGCCGCAACCCATCTACGCGAATCTTTCCTTCAACGTGCCGCTGACCCAGTCGCAGGTTGTGGCCGGTTACCCGCAGAAGAGCCTGTACGCCACGCTCTACGACACCGGGATCACCTGCTTCGGATCGCCCCTGCCGGATGTCATCAGCCTGACCAACCTGTTCGCTACGGGAACCGCGCTGGCCTCCACGCGTTTCACCGAGTCCTTTGCCGGGGCCTTTCAACCGCGTGGCGCGGGCGACGACAACGGCACCCGCCTGGTGGTCCGGTACTCCGGCTTCCCGGCCAACACGCAGTTGTTCCTTCCCGATTTCGTAGCCGGCAGCGACGCCCTGGTTCCCACGGCCGGCGGCGATCTCGGCACGCCGCAGGCCGTCGGCCAGTACGTGCCCGGCAGCGGGACGCTCCTGCTGGCGCGGGTAACGTCGAGCGACAGCAGCGGTACGGGCGGCGTGGCCATGGCGCTGCCGCCGGGTTCGGGCGCGATCCTGCTCGATTCCGCCAGCTCCGTGCCGCTTACCACCGGCGCCGGCTACGCGGTCTACGAGGTGGTGGACGGCAATCTGTCCACCCCCGAAAGCGTCCAGTTCCCCACCTTCATCGGACTCCCCAGCCAGACCGCCGCGGCCGTGGCGCAGGAGACCGTGTCCTACGCGCCGGTGTCGTCGGTCCCGACGGCCTCGCAAACCGCGCCCGTGCCGCGCTTCGTCGCGACCGAACCAACGTCCGATTGCAGCATCGTGGGCGATTGCCAGGCCGGCTACTTCCCCAAGCTCGACGTCGCCACTTCGGGGACATTCAAGGCCACCGCTACCGCCGGCGGGCCCAACACCCCGGTGCTCGGTCTGATTTTCATCGGCAATGACGGCGGCGGAATCCTGAACTGGGTCGTCACCGTCAACTACCAGAGCGGTTCCGGCTGGCTGGCGCTGGATAACTCCTCCGGCCAGAACAACGCCACCGATCGGGTGTGGGTAGAGCCGCAAAACCTCGCCGCGGGCACGTACACGGCGAACCTGGTGGTGAGCGGGGACGGACCGCTCTCGACGCCCGTGACCATCCCCGTGACCGTGATCGTGCAGGCCGCGCCGCCGGCGCCCACGCCGACACCCACTCCCACTCCATCGGTGACAGTGACTTCCGTGGTCAACGCCGCCACTCTAACGGTGACGCCTCTGGTCGCCGGCTCTCTGGCAACGGTGAAGGGCTCCAACCTGGCTGGCAAGAGCGTGTCCGTGACTTTCGACAGCATGCCTGCCACGCTGCTGTACAACTCCGCGACGCAGATCAATTTGCAAGTGCCCGCCAGCCTGCCCGCGTCCCAGACTTCGGCATCGCTGGTGGCGACCGTGGACGGCGTGAGCAGCACTGCCGTCACCGTGGCGCTGGCGCCCGCCGGTCCATCGATCTTCAGCGGCGGCGTGCTCGACCAAGACTACACCCCGAACGCTCCCGTCTCCGCTGCCGCAGCCGGCAGCGTTCTGCAGATTTTCGCGACCGGAATTCCCTCGAGCGCGCTGGTATTCGTACAGATCGGCAGCCAGGGCAACCTGACTCCGGAATTCGCCGGACCCGCGCCCGGATTGGTCGGCGTACAGCAGGTCAACGTCGCCGTGCCGAGCGGCCTGGCGTCCGGGCCGACGCCGCTGACGATCTGCGCCGTCGTTTCCGCGCAGCAATTCTGCTCGAGCGGCTATACGGTGTATCTGCAGTAAGAGCCGTCAGCCGGCAGCTATTTCCGCGCGCCGGGGAAGACCTTCGGCGGGCTTCGCGGCGAAGCATCGGCGCGCCCGCCGGACGCACCCAGCAAGCTGAAGGCTGATGGCTGCCGGCTGGCCCCCGCCTACGCCAGCAGCACCAGGCGGATCCACAGCTTCAGCAACTGGAGGAACGTGGTGGCCAGGGAGCGGAGGCGGAAAAACTGGGAAGAGCCGTGCTCGCGCGGGTAGTGGTGGACGCCCACTTCGGCCACCTCGCAGCCGCTCAGCTCCAGCTTGCGAACCAGCTCGACACAAATGGTGCCGCTGGTCGAGGTGAGCTGAATCTTGTCGAGTAAGTCGCGGCGGATCAGACGGTAGTCGCAATCGATGTCCCGGATGCGGATGCCGAACACCAGGCGGGCGCAAAAGTTGTAGACGGCGCCGATCCAGATGCGGTGCGCGGGGTCGTGACGCTCCAGCTTGTAACCGTTGACCAAACCGGTGTCGGGGCCTACCCGCTCGATCAAGTGGGGCAATTCGCCGGGATCGTACTGGCCGTCGCCATCGGTGTAGAAGACGAAGCCCTTGCGCGCGGCCGCAAAACCGCTGCGCAGCGCGCCGCCGTATCCGCGATTCTCGGAGTGGGCGACCACGCGCAACCGCGGACCGAATTCGGCGGCGAGCGAGGCGAGCACCTGGGCGCTCTCGTCGCGGCTGCCGTCGTCGACTACGATAACTTCGTAGTCTTCCACATGGACGTCCAGTACGGCGAAGGTTTGGCGCACCAGCCCGGGCAGGGACGGCGCGTCGTTGTAAGCCGGGAAGAAAACGCTGAGAGAGGGGAACTTCACGGTTTCTCTCCCAGGAGCAGCAGCGATTGTCCGGCGGGGAAGCCGTGGCCGGCGCCCACCCAGCGGGATTCCACGGCGAGGACGGAGTACAGCAAGCGGTCGAGCCAGGGGGACACGGGCTGGAGGCCGCTAGAGGCGGGCCGGCGAAATAGGGGCTCCCAGAAGCGGAACTTGGCGAGCGCCACGGGAAGCAGCAGCGAGTTGACATAGGTGCAGCGCAGCACGCGGAGACCGGCGGATTCGGCCATCTCCACCAGACGGCGGCGGGTGAATCGCTGAAGTTCGAAGGCGAAGGCGGAGTGGCGGCTGCGCAGGAGATCGAGCGAGGCGGCGCGGACCACCAGCAACCCGCCGGGGGCCAGCACGCGAGCGAACTCCGCGGCGGCCTGGCGCTCCGCGCCGCGCGGCAGGTGGGGTAGGACGTCTACCGATACGACCAAGTCGAAGGACGCAGTGGCGAAGGGCAGGCGGCAAACATCCGACTGCACGGGGCGCTCGACACCCATGCGGCGCGCATACGACAGGCCGTCCCAACTGATGTCGGTCGGAACCACCGGCCACCGGCGTTCGGTCTGCAGCAGATGGGAGAGGTATCCGGTGCCGCACCCGGCTTCCAGCGCGCGGACGAGGGGACGGCGCTGGAGTTGCGGGTCGAGGAAGCGGAAGAAGATCTCGCGCATGCCGCGATACCACCAGAAGTCCCGCTCACATCGCGAGATGTTGGCGAACTCCGCCGGGTTCATGAATCCGGGCATGTTTCTGTGGCGGCTGGGGGAGGGTCCGGGCCGGGCTCCAGGCCGGGCTCCGGTGGGGATGCGGTTCCCTCACTGTCGCTGTCCAGTTCGGTGGCGAGGAGACGCTCATAGAGCGCGCGGGCGGCGCGCTGGGCGGCGACTTTCTTGGTGCGGCCTTCGGCCTGGCCGGTACACTCCTTGCCCACGCGGACCTCGACGGTGAAGGTCTTCGCGTGTTCGGGGCCGCATTCCCGGACGATGGCGTAGCGCGGCTGCGGCAATTTGCGGGACTGGGCCATTTCCTGCAGGGCGCTCTTGAAATTGGTGATGGCCGGCTGGACGTCGGTGCCGGCGTCCTCATCGGCGGCGAAGGGCGCATCCAGGATGTGGCCGGCGACGAAAGCGCGCGCGGCCTCGATGCCGCCATCCAGGTAGATGGCGGCGATGAGGGCTTCGAGCGCATCCACCAGCAGAGTCTTCTTGGCGCGTCCGCCGCTCATTTCCTCGCTGCGGCCGAGGTCCAGATGGCTGCCCAAATCGAGGCGGCGGGCGACGCCGTGTAAATGGGCGGCGCTCACCAGGTGGGCCTTCCTGCGGGAGAGATCGCCTTCGCGCGACTGGGGATTGCGCTCCACCAGGGCTTCGGCGGCGAGGAATCCGAGCACGGAATCGCCCAGGAACTCGAGTTGCTCGTTATCGTCGAGGGGCGAGCCGTGACCGGTGCGCGCTTCATTGGCGAACGACGTGTGGGTAAACGCGCGGCGCAACAACTCCTGGTTGGAGAAGTGGTGCTGAATTCTGGATTCCAGTGTTGCAAGCTCCGCGCGCATGAACCGACGCCGGCTACTTTCCTTTGGCCGCGACCGCCTGGGCCTTGAGGCTCTTGGTCACGTTCTGGATCTGCGGGTGCAGGTTGGGCTCGGCGAGGACCTTGTCGCAGACGGCGATGCAATCGTCGAACTTGCCGGCCGACAGCAGGGCGTTGGCCATATGCACTTCGTAGGCGGGCTGCGAGTCGATGGCGACGGCGGCTTTGAAGGCGGCGACGGCGGCATCCCAGCTCTTGCGGGCCGTGGCAATCAGACCGAGGTCATCCTGAGCCTGGCCGACGAGTCCCTTCTTGATGTCTTCCCACTGCGCGTCGGGCAGGTCGGGCCGCGGCTTGGACGCGGAGCCCACGAGATCGATGGTCTGGTGGGCGTATTTCTCGGCCTTGGCGAGCTTGTCCTCCTTGTCGAGGTCGTGCTCGCCGGTGTGCTTGGCGAGAATGTCGGCCAGCAGGACGGAGGCCTGATAGGACTTGGGATTGGCGGCGAGGGACTGCTCGCCGTAGATCTGGGCCTTGATCCAGTCGCGTTTCTGCTGGTAGGCGCTGGCCTCCCAGTAGAGCACCATGTCTTTGAAGTCGGTATCGGAGTACTTGGTGAGCAGGTCGTCGGCGCCTTTGATGAGGGCGTCCGGATCGCCGCTCTGGGCCGTGGCCTGTAGAGCCTGCAGCGCCTGCAACTCGGCCTGGGACTTGGGGGTGGGGCCTTTGGGAGCCTGTGCCGGGGCGGCCTGCGGCTGGGCGGTGGTGGGTTGGGCGAGCAGGCCAACCGCGCCGGCGGCCAGGAGAGCGCCAGCGAGAATCGTACGTTTCATGTGTGAGAACTCCTTCTATTTTTTCGAAATCTCTTGCAAAGCATCGGAAGCTTTCTTGCGGGCCAGTTCGGAGGCGCCGGGCAGGTTGAGGGCCTCCTGGATGAGTTGAACTCCGCGGTCCCGCTCGCCCGCGGCGAGGGCGAGCCTTCCCAGATAGTACAGCACCCAAGCCTTATCCTGAGGCTCGGGGCCGAGATCGAGGGATTTCTGGAACAACTGTTCGGCGGATTCGGGGTCGTTGCGCAACATGGCGATGCGCGCCAGGCCGTACCAGGCTTTGGCATGCAGCGGTTTGCGGTCGGTCTGCTGGAGCGCGGCGAGGAACTGCTCCTTGGCCTGATCGAGTTGGTGGGCGGCGAGAAAACTCTCGCCGTCGTCGAGCGTCTTGGCTGCGCCGGTGAGCGGCGGCTCGGCCTGCACCACCTTGATGGCGGGACGTTCGGAGGGTTTCGTATTGAAGTCGATGTTGGCCAGCCGCTGCTCCTCCTTCATCAGTTCGATGGCGCCCACCATGCCAGGGTAATACAAGGCCATGACCTGTTCCTGCTTCTCATAGGCGGGCAACTGCTCGGCGAAAAAGGGCGTGAGGATGAAGCCCTCGTGGAGGGCCTGGTCGACCTCCTTGGGGTTGTGATCGAGCCGCGACTCGACCGCTTTGATCAGGCACTCGGAGACCAGCAGCAGGAAATCGTTGCGGAAGGCTTCGCCGATGGCGGCGGCGCGGCCCAGGTGGTCGGCCAGGGGCTTCTTGCGTTCCAGGATCTCGTGGTAATGCGTGGCCAACGGCTCCAGAAGGTAATGCAGATAGGCGTGGCGGACGTCGAACGTGCGGGGTTCGGGCCGGCGGCCGGGCTCGGGCGGCGTCGAATACCCCACGATCACCGTATACTCGAAGCCATAGCTGCGCGTCTGGACCTGGTTGGGAGGCTCCAGGAGATCGATGAAGACCTGGAAATGGCGGTTGCTGAGGCCGTTGGTTTGCTGTCGCAGGTAGGCGTTGACCTCCAGGACGGCGTTCAAGACGGGGCTGTGGTAGAGCGCGATGTACTGGTTGATGGCGGGCTGGGAGCGCCGCCACAAGTCGGCGATGTCGGCTTCCTTATAGAACTTGGCGAGCAATCCGGAGAATTCCTGAAGGGGCTCGACATCGGGTGGAATTTCGACCTGCCGCACCTTGATTTCGAAGGTTGGCGGAGGGCCGGCGACGACCCCGAACGAGATGTACTGGCTGAGATCGGCGGTGGCTCCGGACAAGCGGTGGCGCACCACGAACTCCCTGATGGCCTGCGCGGACGGAATGTTGCGCTTGGCGAGCTCTTCGCGAATGGCCCGGCGGAGGGGATGGCTATTGTCGAGATCGGCGTCGAAACCGGCTGCGTTGAGGGCCGCCATGACCGTGAAAAGGGTGGGGCTGGCGTCGAGTTGGCCCATCGCGGGCTGCTCGGCGCGAGCCCCGGCTGCGAGCGCCAGCAAAGCTGAAATAACGAATCGATTCAAAGAGATCCGCCTAGACAAGACTCAGTTTAGCGTACTTGCGGTGGATGGGGATCGGGGTTCCGGAAAATGAGGTGCGGGATGCGGCGGGCGGAGTTCCCTACTTCCAGCTCAGCAGGACGGCTTCGAAAATGGCGACGATAGCGAGGCAAGCGGCAATCGCGGATGCCAGGAGCATGGCGCGACGCAGACGCCGGAACCGGCGATCCAGGTCGGCCAGCCAGTTGCTGTTATCGGCGGTGAGTTGGGACGGCATCTGATTCTGATTCACCATATCGGCAGGCCGGGCGCGATTCACGAGGAAATTGTGCCTTACCGATGTAGTACGGAAGTAATGAGGGAGGTTTCGGAGTATATTGGGTGACGGCCTCCATCCGGCGGGGCGGGCATTCGGCCCGCGGGGAACCGGACCGGCGGCAAGACAGCCGGTGCTAGTCTGATTCCACGGTGGGGTTTTCGCGGAGGTACTTCTTCATTTCGTTTTCGGGCTCGACGTGCTGCGGCCAACTCAGCATCAACTGGACGGCATAGATGGGCGCGGCGAGCACCACGGCCAGGATGAGATACGAAAAGGGAGACCAGGCTCCGATCCACTGGCCAAAGCCGCCCAAACGGTCGCCCATCATACTGCGGGTGGTGGGACCGATCAACAGGAACATAACCGCGAAGACGATGGCGCCTTTCATCCGCTACTTTCTCCTTGAATACAAGCTTAGTCGGAACTGCGGGAATTTGTTCCGTGGTAAACGGCGACGATAGTACCGGTTAACGTTCCCTGGATTTGATTTCCACCCCCCGCAATCGCGCGGCCGGAAGCCTAGATCACGTGATAGTAGCCGTCGCGTTCGAACAACTCGACGGGGATTCCGAATAAAGCGCTCAGGACACCGGCTTCCAGGATTTCCCTCTTGGGACCGTCGCGGTAGACGCGGCCATTCTGAATCAGGGCCACGCGATCGATCTCGGGAATGATGTCGGGGAGGTGGTGCGTCACCATGATCAGGCTGATGCCCCCGGCGGCCAGTTTGCGGAGAACGTCGCGCAGCTCGCGCGCGGCGCGCAGGTCGAGGCTGGTGCTGGGTTCGTCCAGCACCAGGGCCCGCGGATGGTGCACCAGGGCGCGCGCGATCAGAATGCGGCGCGCTTCTCCGGACGACATGTCGCTGGTATTGCGTGGGGCGAGGTGCGAGATTTCCAGCAGATCCATGACCTCGCGGGTTTCGCGCTCCATTTCGGGCGTGACTTGGTGGTGGGGCCAGATGCCCACGCTGCCGAAGAAGCCCGACAGCACGATCTCGAAGCCGGAGTAGTCGCGCGTACACATCCCCACCCAGTCGTTGGACACGATCCCAAGCTGGTTGCGCAAATCGAAGAGATTCCAGCAGTCGCGGCCCATGATGCGCAGAGACCACGGCTCGGATTTGAGGCGCGGGTAGAGTTCGCGGGAGATCAGTTTAATGAACGTGGACTTCCCCGAGCCGTTGGGGCCGAGGATGGCGAGGTGCTGGCCCTGGGGGATGGTGAGCGTGACGCCGTCGAGGACGGTCTGGGAATCGCGCTGGACGGTGACGTTCCGGAAGTCGATCAGGGGGACGGACATGGATTTTTCATTTTACCCGCCCTTGTCCAGGCCGGGTTCCACCGTCGCGTCCAATCACTCGTATCTCAGCGCGGCCAGCGGGTCGATGGTGGTGGCGCGGAGAGCCGGGAAATACGCGGCCACGAGCGGGACCGCCAGCATGAGAATCGCCACGCCGGCATAGGTCGGGGCATCGACCGCGCGGACGCCATACAGCCAGCTTGCGAGGGCGCGCGTGGAGGCGAGCGACGCGGGAATTCCGGCGGCCACGCCCATCAGCACCGGCCACATGCCGCCGCGCAGCACCAGCCGCAGCACTTCGGCGCGTTGCGCCCCCAGGGCCATGCGGATGCCGATCTCGCGCGTGCGCAGACTGACCGAGTAGGCCACCACTCCGTAGATTCCCACCATGGCCAGCAGCAGGGCGAGCGCGGCCAGGGTGCCGAGCAGGGTGGCCTCGAAGCGCCGCGGGGCCACGCCATCGTCGAGGACTTTTTCCATGGTTTGCACGCGGCTGAGCGGCTGGTTGGGGTCGATCGAGCGCAGTTCGGCGCGCACCATGCCGATGAGCGGAGCGGGGTCGGAACTTGTGCGGATGGCGACATCCATGAAGAGGTTGGGCATCTGCGCGTAGGGCAGGTAGATCTCTTCGTCGGTTTGGGCGTCGAGCGCATGGTTCTTCACGTCGGCGGCCACGCCCACGATGGCGGCGGATGTCTCGGGGCCAAACCGCAGACCGCGGCCGATGGGGTTCTGGTTGGGAAAATACTTGCGCGCGAAGGCCTGGTTGACGATGGTGACGCCTCCGCGCGTGGAGTCGGCGGGTTCGAAGGGCCGGCCGGCCAGAACCGCGATGCCCATGGTACGGAAATAGGCCGGCGTGATGGCGCGGCAGCCGACGTTCTTTTCGGGAGCCGACGGGTCGAGCGTGAAGTCCACCGTGAGCAGGAAGTTATAGGCCAGCGGGAGGGAATTGGTGATGGCGGCGGACTCCACTCCGGGGAGCGCGTTTAGGCGTTCCAGAAAGCGATCGGCGAAGGCGCTCTGCAGCTCCTTCTTGCCGTATGTCTTTTCGGGCAGCACCACCTGCGCGGTAAGCAGGTGTTGCGGGCGATAGCCGGGGTCGACCGCGCGCAGCAGCAGGAAGCTGCGCAGAAGCAGGCCGGTGGAGATCAGCAGCACGAACGTGGCGGCCACCTGCGTGGCCACCAACGCGGCGCGAAAGGCCGATCCGCCGCGCGAACGGTGCGACAGCGAGCCGCCATCCTTGAGTCCTTCGTGGAAGTTGGCGCGGGAGAATCGCCAGGCGGGGAAAATGCCGGCGAGCAGGCCCGTACCCACCGTGAGCGCCAGGGTGAAAAGCAAGACCGCGGGCGAAGGATGGAGCGACTCCAGGCGCGGCAGCTTGCCGGGATAGAGTCCCACCAGGACTTTGACCAGCCAGCCCGATAGAAGCAGTCCGAGCGCGCCGCCCGAAATCGAAAGCGCCACCGACTCGGTCAGGATCTGGCGCACCAGGCGGACGCGCGGGGCGCCCAGCGCGGTCCGCACCACCAGTTCCTTCTGCCGCGCGGCGATGTGGGCCAGCGTAAGGTTGGCCAGGTTGGCGCAGGCGATCAGCAGTACGCAACCCGTGGCGCCGAACAGGATCAGCAGCATGGGGCGGATCCTGGTGGCGACCTCTTGCCGCAGCGGAACCAGGTTGACACCCTGAAGCGGCCCGCGGTGGCGCGAGTTCTCCGCCAGGAGTTTCCGCGCCAGGCTATCGAGCTCGGCCCGCGCCGCAGGGACCGTGATCCCGGGCTTGATACGGCCGATGACGTTGGCGCTGGTACGGTGAAGGGCGCCGCGGTAGACGGTGGAGACGGGGGCGAACAGGTCCGGATCTTCCGACATGTACCCGGCGTAAACGCGAAAGCCTTCCGGCATGACGCCGATCACTGTCCGCGGCTCGGTGTCGACCAGCACTGTCTTGCCGATCGCGGATGGGTCCGCCTGGAAGTGGGTTCGCCAGAACCGGTCACTGAGGATGACTACGTCATCGTGGCCGGCCGTGTTTTCTTCTTCCGTGAACACGCGGCCGCGAGCCGGCGTGACGCCCAGCGCGGCAAAGAAATTCGAGGACACCATCGCGGCGAAGAGGCGTTCGGGTCGTCCCGCGGCGGTGACGCTGACCATCCAGAGGTTGTAGCTGGCGATGTGATCGAAGGCCGTGTCCAGTTTGCGCCAGCGCTCGATGACGGCGGGGTTGGTGGGCTTCCTGCCGGCGGGGTCGCGGTCGCGGTGGGCATCCACGTCGGTGGACCAGATCTGCACCAGACGGTCCGGCCGCGGGTAGGGCAGCGGCCGCAGCACGGCGCTGTGGATCACGCTGAAGATGGCGGTGTTGGCGCCGGTCCCCAGGGCCAGTGTGAGCAGGGCGGCGGCGATCGGGACGGGGCGCTTGCGCCAGATGCGCGCGGCGAAACGGAGGTCGGCTGGCAGAAGGTTCATCTGGTCTATTATGGACGCCGCCCGCGCGAGGTTTGTGCCACGGCTTTATGGATGCGGACGGCGGCACCGTGGCGAAGGCCGAGCTGGGTCTGGGTTGCGGGGCGCCGGGCGCCAGTTGAACCGAGTCGGTTCAATCAAAGTCCGCATCTTATTGATTATAAATGGAATCATCGGAGTTAGTTGAACCGAGTCGGTTCAATTCCGACGGCGCCACGCCGTTGGACTGCGCGGAAATCGACGGGGATGCGCGCCGCGTGGAATCCGCGGCGAGCGGTTTCGCAATCATACCGAATCTCGCGGTCACAGACCTAGTCGAGAGGCTCGGCGGCAGCGTCGCTGCGATGCGGCGGACGCGGCTTCTTGGGCGCACCGACGTATGCGTAGGGGTCTTCGGGCGGTTCGGACTTCGTCAAAAAGCGCTTGATCCGCTGCAGGAGTCGCCGCAGGCGGCCGGGTTCGGAGTAGTGTCGCATCGAATGTCCCCTCCCAGACGCCATCATAGCGCGGCCCGCCCTCCCGCGCGCATCCAGTCCAGCGTCATGCGGATACCCTCGTCGTATGGGGTCTTGCGCACGGCTCCCAGTTTGCCGAGCAGCTTGCCGTCGTCGAGAATCACCGGGGTCTCCTGCAGGTACATCATCTCGACCAGTTCGCGGACGACCGGGTTGAACCAGCCCATGATCTTCAGCAGACCGCGTCCGGCGGTGCGGTACTTGGGTTGACGCCCCACCGCGCGGTAGACGCGGGTGATGAAATCCATCGCGGAGATTTCGCCGGCTCCGCCGAAATTCCAGGCCTCGTTGTAGCACTCGGGGCGCAGCGCCAGGCCGATGATCGCCGGCGCGGCATCGGGGGTGAAGACGAATTCGTGAGGCGCGCCCATGGGCCCCACCCAGTTGGCCGTCTTGCCGGCCAGCGCGGCGCGGAAGATGGGATTGGCCATGCTGTTATCGGCGAAGGGGCCGTAGAAATCGGGTAGCCGGACCACCAGCCCATCTAACTGGCCGTTTTTGCGGGCATCGAGCACCAAGTCTTCCTGCTCGCGGCGCCAAGCGCCCTTGCGCGTCGCGGGCACGCGGGGATGAGTCTCGGCCACGCGGGAGGTGCGCGGCACGCCGTACGCGTAGACGCTGGAAACCAGCACGAGGCGCTGGACCTCGATGGCCGCCGCGGCTTGGAGCGTGGTCCGCATGAGCATGGGATGCAGATGGAACGACGGGTAGGGCACACCGACGCAATAGAAGATGGTGTCGATCCCGCGAGCGGCGGCGGCGGCCGAGCGCGGGTCGGCGAGGTCGGCATCGAAGATTTCGGCGTGGGCGAGGCTGCCGAATGCCTGCTGCAGCCGGGTGCGGGAGCGTCCGACCGCGCGAAACGGAATGCCGCGGCGCTCGAGCTCTGGCCCGAGGACCTGTCCGATGGCGCCGGCTGCGCCGAAGATGGCGGCTTTGCGAATGTTGGCTTCCATGAGAGGCGACTTTAGTTTAAGCCATCAGCCGTCGGCCGTCAGCCTTCAGCGTTTCGTGCGCCGCGATCGAGAGGTCTTAAGCGGCCGTTATTACGACGATGAGCCGCCGGGCGTGGCGGCCGAACCATCCCGGCCCTCCTACCGAATCTCTTCGAACGGGACGTTCTGAATTGCGTAGCGCGGCCAATCGCGGTAGTCGAAGTGCCACCACTCCGACTGGAACACCGTGAAGCCCTGTTTCTCCATGGCCGCGCGGAGTTGCCGCCGGTGGGCGCGTTCGGCCGGTGTGCCGCCCGCGTAGTTCGGATACGAGCGCTCCGACATCTCATCGTAGACGCCGGGCATGGGGACTTCGCGGCCGGTGGCCAGGTCGTAGAGCGTCAGGTCGACGGCGCAGCCGCGATTGTGGCGCGACCCCTTGGCGGGGTCGGCCACGAATTCGTGTTTATCGGGCGGAGTGGCGTCCCAAAAGATCCGGGTGACGTACCACGGCCGGTAGGCGTCGAAGATCAGCAGCCCGTAGCCGCTCTTTATCAGCTCGCGATGGGCGCGCAGCAGCGCTTCGGCAGCGGGGCGCTGCAGGAACGCGCGCGCCGAGGTGTAGACCGGCGTGCTGAGAAAGTTGTCGGTGGTGGCGTAGCGAATGTCGAGCTTGATGCGGGGGTCGAGCTTGGCGAGGTCGACAAGGTCGGAGCGCAGAAAGTCGCCGTGCTCCCGCGGCGGCCGGGCGGCCAGCGCCGCGGCGCGCAGTTCCGCGACGGGCCTCACGGGGACGATGCGGAAAACCTGGGGCCGCTCCTGCGCGGCGAGGGCGAAGGCGAGAGCGGCGAGGGTCGCGAGTTTGCGCGGTGGCGTCATGCCGGGTCTACCTTGAACGCACTGCGACCACTTCGATCTCCACCAGTCCCCAAGGTTGCACCAGGGCGGCCACCTGCACCGTCGCGCGGACCGGTTTGTTGGGCTGTTGAGGGGTACCGAAGAACTGGTCGTAGGCCTGGTTCATGCCGTCGAAATCGAGCTTGCCGCCTTTGGCCGGATCGGCCGCCAGGAACACGTGCATCTGCACCACGTCGCCCATGGTGAGGCCCTGCTCCTTGAGGAGCGCCTGGATCTTGGTCAGCACGCCGAGGGTTTGCGTCTTGGTGTCGCCATAGACGGCGGGCTTTCCCTTGGCGAGGTCCTCGGGGGTGACCGGGGAGGCCATCAATCCGGCCACGTACAAGGTGTCGCCGGCCCAAATGGCGGAGGCGAAGCGGCTGTTCGGCGGGGTCGTCCGCTTGACCGGAACGCCCTGCCGGGCCGATACCGCGCCTGCCAGTCCGGCGGCCAGCGCCACGGCGGCGATCCAATTCGCATGCATACGAGTGCTCCTTTCTATTTCGATTTTCGACTATAACAGCCATCAGCCGCCATCAGATCAATGGATGTTTCGCGCGGCTGCCGAGGTGCTTTGCCGCGCGGTGGGCGCCGGGATCTCCCGGAAGCACGAAGAGCTGAAGGCTGATGGCTGTTCGGCTGACGGCTGAAGGCTGAAGGCTGTTCGGCTGACGGCTGTACGGCGCGCCCCGAAACTGTGTCACCCTGGAAATTTAGGGATGCCAAACCAACCGAGGGTCGTGATCGTAGGCGGCGGATTCGGCGGGCTGTATGCGGCGCGCAAGCTGGGGGGCGCGCCGGTTTCGGTGACGCTGATCGACCGCCGCAACTTTCACCTCTTTCAGCCGCTGCTCTACCAGGTGGCCACCGGCGGGCTTTCGCCGGGCGAAATCGCTTCGCCGCTGCGCGCCGTACTGAGACGCCAGCGCAATGTGGAAGTGCTCCTGGGCGAGGTGGTGGACCTCGACGTGGAAGGCCGGCGCGTGCTCCTCGCCGGCGGCGAAGCGGCGTACGACCAGCTCATCGTCGCCACCGGCGCCACCCACCACTACTTCGGCAACGACCAGTGGGCCGCGCTGGCGCCCGGTTTGAAGACCGTCGAGGACGCCACCGAGATCCGCAGCCGCGTGCTGTTGGCCTTCGAGCGGGCCGAGCGCGAGACCGATCCGGCGGCGCGGCAGGCGCTGCTAACTTTCGCGATCGTGGGGGCGGGCGCCACCGGCGTCGAGCTGGCCGGGGCGCTGGGCGAGATCGCCAATGACACCCTGCGTCACGATTTCCGCCACATCAATCCGGCCGAAGCGGGGATCCTCTTGATTGAGGGCGCCGACCGCGTGCTGCCGGCGTTTCCACCGGAGCTCTCGGCCAAGGCGGAGATGCAATTGATCGCCCTGGGAGTGCGCACGCGCCACAGCGCCAGGGTGACGAACATCGATAGCGAGGGCGTCACGTTGCTTTTCGGCGGCAAGACCGAGCGCATCGCCGCGCGGACGGTTATGTGGGCGGCGGGCGTGCGGGCATCGCGCCTGGGGCAGGTGCTGGCGGAACGCGCGGGCGCCACTCTCGACCGCGCGGGCCGCGTTTGCGTGGAGCCGGACCTGAGCGTGCCGGGACACCCGGAGATCCACGTGATCGGCGATCTGGCGAATTTCATCCATCAGACCGGCGCGCCGCTGCCCGGCGTGGCGCCGGTGGCCATGCAGCAGGGACGCTACGTGGCCCGCCTGATCCGCCGGCGGCTGCGCGGCGAAACCGTGGCGCCGTTCCACTATTTCAACAAGGGCAACCTGGCGACCATCGGACGCAATCGCGCGGTGGCGGACTTCGGTTTCCTGCGCATTGCCGGGTTCGTGGCGTGGTTCCTGTGGGTCTTCGTCCACCTGATGTACCTGGTGGAATTCGAAAACCGCCTGCTGGTGTTTGTCGAGTGGGTGTACAACTACATCACGCGGAATCGCGGCGCGCGCTTGATCACCGGCGGCAAGGCGTGAGGGCGCCGGATCGGACGGCCGCGGTGAGCGGGTGCACGCCGCAGGCGCTCCCCGGCCGGAACCGGCCCGCGTTGCGTGTTACGCTCAAATGTCAATCTGCATTTGAGGTCTGTTATGTCCTATCTTTCGATTCGCGATCTCTCTCTCGACGGTAAACGCGTTTTTATTCGGGTGGATTTCAATGTCCCGCTGCAAAAGAACGACAAGGGCGATATGGAAATCACCAGCGACAAGCGCATCAAGGCGTCGCTGCCCACCATTCAATACGCGCTGGAGCACGGGGCCGGCGTCATCCTGGCCTCGCATTTGGGACGCCCCAAGGGGAAACCCAATCCGGAAATGAGCCTGAAGCCGGTGGCCGCGCGCCTCGAAGAGCTGCTGGGCCGCCCGGTGAAGATGGCCCCCGATTGCGTCGGGCCCGCGGTGGAGGCCCTCAAGCCCGCGCCCGGCGAGGTGCTGCTGCTGGAAAACCTGCGGTTCCACGCCGAGGAAGAGAAGAACGACCCCGTCTTCGCCCAACAGCTCGCGGCGCTGTGCGACCTCTACGTCAACGACGCGTTCGGCTCCGCTCACCGCGCGCACGCCTCCACGGCGGGCATGATTCCGTTTGTGGCCCAAGCCGCGGCCGGCCTGCTGATGGAGAAGGAACTGAAGTACCTGGGAATGGCGGTTCACCATCCGGAGCGGCCGTGCGTGGCGATCCTGGGCGGCGCAAAAGTCTCCGACAAGATCGAGGTCATCGAGAATCTGGGGAAAGTGGTCGACCAGCTTCTGATCGGCGGCGCCATGGCGTACACGTTCCTGCGGGCGCAGGGTCTGCCCACCGGCAAATCGCTGGTGGAGGAGGACAAGGTCGAGCTGGCCAGGAAACTGCTGGCGGATCTGGCCGGCAAACTGCTGCTTCCCACCGATCACATTGTGGTTTCCGAAATCGCGGCCGGCGCCGCTCATGAAACCGTGGACACGATTCCGGACGGCAAAATCGCCGTGGACATCGGGCCGAAGACCATCGCCGCGTACGAGAAAGCGATCGCCGGGGCCAAAACCGTGATCTGGAACGGACCGATGGGGATCTTCGAAAAACCGCCGTTCGACGCGGGAACGGTGGCGTTGGCGAAGGCCGTGGCGGCATCCGGTGCGACATCCGTGGTGGGCGGCGGCGATTCCGAGAAGGCCATCAAGGCGGCCGGAGTCACCAGCAAGATCAGCCACGTCTCCACCGGCGGCGGCGCGTCGCTGGAGTTTCTGGCCGGTCTGACGCTGCCGGGCGTGGCAGTGCTCGAACAGAAGTAACTAACGACCGCTGGCTGACACCCGCCCCGGCAACGCGGACCGGGTCCAGGTTACCGCCGGAAGTGGAGTTGAGTTCGCGCCTCGCATCGAATTGCAGAGACTGACCGCCCTCGGGCAGGAGCGTTTCGGATTTCCGGCGCTCGGCCATACCTTACCGCCGAGCGCTGGAGTCGATGGGCTGCTGGGGTTGGACTTTTCTCGAGGACTGCGCTCGACCATCGATTAACGAAGCCCCTTCCTTGATCTTGGCGGGCAACACGGCTACTACTCAACCCGTTACGCGAACCATATTGGATTTCGACCGGGAAGCGAAAACTAGAACCCCAAGTTTATGATGCAATCCTCGCCGGCCTTGGCGTTCACGCGAATGTGCACGTTCCGGTGGGCGGCGTCGTAGAACCACGCGCCGTCGGCCAGCGCGTCGAAGGACGCCACCGGGCGGTAGACGCGCTGCTCGAAACTCACGCTGGACGGGCGATCCACGTGGTGTACCACCCACTGGTAGCGCCGGTCCTTTTTGGACTCGATCTCCAGCCGCATCGTGTCGGCGGCGGGTGCGGCGTGTACCTGCGAGTACTCGGCCGGGTCCTGTTCCAACAGGAAGAACTCGGCGCCCAATTTGGGGAAGTAGTGCAGGGCCATGCCGCCGGCGGCATCCAGCGGAACGATGGCGCCGTTGCGCGCGAAGACCGGGAGCGACGCCGTCCGGATGGCGATGGTGGCCTTCCCTGGGATCGCCTGGTTGGTTTCCAGGTCGGTCCAGATGCCCTGCGGCAGATACACCTGGCGCTGGCCGGAGTCGTCCGTGATGGGAGCCACCAGCATCTCGTCGCCCAGCATGAACTCGTCGGCGTGCCGCGCGCACTCCGGGTCGGCGGGGAACTGGAACGGCAGGGGATGCCAGATGGGATGGCCGTGATAGTCGGCTTCGGGGCCATAGACCGTGAAGAAAGACTCCAATTGCCGGCGGAAATCGCTGAGCCCCACCGCGCCCGGAGTCACCCGCGGCACCAGCGACCCGAGTTGGCGCGCGCGCAGCAGCAGCGCCGGCTCCGCGCCCGCGAATCCGGCGAGGTCGAACGAAGGATAGATCACGCCCGACATAGCGCCCTGCACCATCGAGAGCAACGCGTCGCGCAATCCGCTCCACGAGGCGGCTGCCGCGTATTGCCACAGCGTGGAAGCCTGTCCGGCGCTGCTGTGTTCGCGAAAGATCGCCTTGGGCGGCGGACCGAAGTAGAAGAAGTAATCGACGCGCGGGGCTTCGATGCGGTAGCGGCCGGCGGCGGTGAAATCGAAGCGCCAGGGGCCGGCTCCCGCATGGAATTCGCCGTACCCTGTGGTGGAAATCAGAAACGGGATCGCGGCGGAGACCACTTTTCCGGTGAGATCGAATTGCGGGTCGGGCCGCGGTCCCAGGCCGTAGAACCGCTCGCCGGCCGGCGACTCGCGTTCCCAGGCCACTCCCTGTCCGGAGACCGCCGGCTCGGAGAGATCCCGCATTAGAGGCTGGCCGTTGGGGCGGAGAACGGCGACCAGCAGTCCGTGCTTCTGGATCACCACCTCAAGGGTTTCCGAGCAGATGCGCAACGCTCCCGGTGTGTCATCGATCTTAATCTTGACGGCGGCCGGCTCGGTTTCGGGACGCGGCGGCGCATCGAGCGGCCCTTCGAGCGTGCGCCGGAAGCGAAAGGCGCTGTCCGAATACCACTGCAATTCGGCGCTGCCGTGGTCCAACTTCAGTTCGATGCGGCCGCCGTGCGCCGCGAAACTCAACAGCGTGGCAACCGCGGCCAGCGCCTGCGGAGGCATTAGAGCAGCGCCATCTCCCGCTGGATTTCGCCGGTGACGCGGGCCTCCGTTTCGCCCACGAACATATCGATCTCGCTGCGCACGCCGAAGTCGGCCAGGTAGATGCCCGGCTCGATGGAGAAGCAGGTCCACGGCGCCACCAGGCGCTCGTCGTGGGTTTCCAGGTTGTCCATATTGGCCCCGTTGCCGTGCACTTCCACGCCGATGGAGTGGCCGGTGCGGTGTGTGAACCACTCGCCGTAGCCGCTCGTCGCGATCACCGCGCGGCAGGAGTCGTCCACTTCGAAGCCGCGCAGCGGGTAGCCCGCGGCCTTGGCATCGATCACGCGCTCGATGGCCGCGTCGCGCGCCGCGACCACGATGCCGAAGACCTCGCGGATCTTGTCCGGCGGATGGTCGCCGCAGTAGGCGGTCCAGGTGATGTCGTAGTAGGGAGCGCCGGGCTGATCCATCTTGCACCACATGTCGAGCAGCACCCAGTCGCCCGGCCGGATCGGGGAAGTCACCTCTTCGGTGGGCTCGTAGTGGGGGTTGGAGGCGTTGGCGTTGCAGCCCACGATGGGGCCGTGGTCGGTGACCATGCCGGCTTTGGCGAAGCCTTCGCGGACGAAGTTCTTAACCTCCACTTCCTGCAACGGGACCTGATTGCGCGTGCGTTCGTGGATCAGCGCGAAGGCCGCGGCGCGCACCAGATCGGCGCGGCGGGCGGCTTCCAGGTGCAGTTCCAGCGCTTCCGGCGTCCAGCGCGCCTCGAAGTGCTGGATCAGCTCGGCGGAGCTGACCACCTCGACGCCCACGCTGCGCACCAGCTCCACGGTGCCGCCATCCACCATGGAAACGTACGGCACGGCGCACATGGGCGAGTACTGCATGGCCACGCGTCCGTGGCCGCCGGTGATTTTGCGCAGGGCTTCCACCTGTTCGGTCCAGCTCGAATAGGGGATGCGATCGCCCGGGAGGCCGCCGAGCATGTTGCGCTCGATGCGATGTTCCATACCGCGCGGCTCGCCCGAGGCGGGGATGAAATAATACCAGCGCCGCGTGGGGACGGGAGTAGTCGGCAAGCCTAGCACGCGATAGGCCAGCGGGTCGCGCAGGTGGTGGTCGAAGAACAGCCACCCGTCGAGGTTCTGGTTGCGGATTTGTTCTTGGATCTTTTCCAGTTGCATAGGCTTATTCAGGATAGCCGATGGCGGCGGGCGCCGGCGGGCGCGGGGCAGTGACCGGGCAGAATGCCGAAACCGTGTTGCTTCGCACGTTCGCCGACGAAGGCGGTTAAGACGAACCTTGTCGTTCGGGTGGGATTGATTAAAGATATAAAGGGTATGAAACTCCTATCAATGATACCGGCTCGGCACGAGTCCCGGTGCTGTTTCTGGGGAGTGCTGATACTGCTGGCGGTTGCCCGCGTGGGTTCCGCCCAAGTCTCCTTCACCGAATATCCGGTACCGACGACGGGCAGTGGCCCTGCCTATATAGTCACCGGGCCGGACGGAGCGATGTGGTTCACGGAGTCCTTTGGTAACAAGATCGGCCGGATCACCACCGGCGGCGGATTCACCGAATATCTCGTGCCTACCGCCGCGAGTTCTCCTGAGGGTATCGCGGTGGGGCCGGACGGGGCACTCTGGTTCGCTGAGCAACTGGCCAACAAAATCGGCCGGATCACGACCGCCGGCGCGTTCACCGAATACTCCATACCGGCGGTAGGCAGTGAGCCCCTAGTGATCGTCGCGGGGTCGGACGGGGCATTGTGGTTCACGGATTTCGCTGGAAGCAGAATCGGGCGGGTCACCACCGCCGGCGGATTTACCTTGTACTCCATACCGACAGCCAACGGCGAGCCCTACGGCATCGCGGCGGGGCCGGACGGGGCGCTGTGGTTCACGGAGATCACTGCGGGCAAAATCGGTCGGATCACTACGGCCGGGATCTTTAGCGAGTACGCCGTGCCAACGGCAGGCAGTAACCCCGATGGGATTGCGGCGGGACCGGACGGAGCACTATGGTTCACGGAGTCCTTTGCCAACAAAATCGGCCGAATCACCACGGCCGGGGCGGTTACTGAATTCAGCGCGCCGACACCCGGCAGTCAGCCCATCGGCATCGCGGCAGGTCCGGATGGTGCCATGTGGTTCACGGGGCCCGGAATCGGGCGGATCACAATGGCTGGATTCGTTAGCGCGTACCCGTTGCCAACGTCCGGCGGCGGGCCTCTTCAGATCACGGCGGGGCCGGATGGGGCGATGTGGTTTACAGAGATCTCGGGCAACAAGATCGGGCGGGCCGCCTTTTCGTCCTCCATACCCGCGCTATCGATGTGGGGACTGGCACTGCTGTCGATGCTGACCATCGCCGCGGGCGCGCTGGCACTGCGTCGTCACGGCGGCGGCTGGTGGACGATCCCCGGCGACACGTCGAACTTGCGGTAGTTGCGGTACTCGGCGGTGCCGCCGGCCTTGCCCGCCATGAGGGTGATGGTGGCTCGCGTATACATACGGGGTGTGTATATAATGTGTTTTAAGATCATTAAATGGCAATTCCGTGACCAGACGCATCAATATCATCCTGCCGGAAGATACGGTCCGCACCATTGACCGCATGGTACGGCCGGGGCAGCGCAGTCGCTTCATTCAGCACGCCGTGCAGCATTACGTTGCCACGGCCAGCCCGCAAGCTCTGCAAGAACGGCTCAAACAGGCGGCCATTCGCGATCGTGACCTTACTCTGGAGATTGCCAACGACTGGTTTGCCGTGGATCGAGAACAATGGCAACGGCTCGACATACAAGAAAAGCGCGCCACAGCGTCCACCCGAAAAGAGGGGAGATCTACCTCGCGGCGCTCGACCCGACCCTAGGGCCGGAAGTTCGAAAAACCAGGCCGGCCCTGGTCGTTCAGAACGACACCTCTAACCGGTACGACGCGACTATCATGGTGGCTCCCATAACCTCAACGGTGCGGTTTCCGATTTCGCCAGTCCATGTGCTGCTACCAGCGGGTCCGTACACCGGCCTGGCCGTCCCGTCCGTGGCCGTGTTTAGCCAGATCCGCGCCGTCGACCATACCCGGCTAATGAGAAAGCTGGGAGAGGCCAGCGCCGAGGCCATGATCGAAGTGGATCGGGCAATCCACGTCGGTTTCGGTTTGACCTGTCTTGAGTTGGGTCCCAGCGGCCCGACAATCACCAAAGCCATTTCCGAAAGCGTCAAGGGACTCAAGACCGGGCGCTACGAGCCGTAGCGCACACTCGGTAACACATGTTCTCATCCCGCTTTCATTGGGACCTTCGGCCTAACCGTCTGACGCAGTTGCTCGAGACCCGCCGAAGCGAAGGCGCGCGCATCCTCGATCTCACCGAATCGAATCCCACTCACGCGGGGTTGTTCTATCCCGCCGAAATCGCGGTGGCCTTCGCCGATCCCGGTATCCTGACCTACCAACCGTCGCCGGCCGGCTCCGTCGAGGCCCGCCAGGCGGTGGCGCGCTACTACGCGGCGCGCGGCTGCACGGTGGACATCGGCCGCATCTTGCTCACCGCCAGCACCAGCGAGGCCTACGCGTACCTGTTCAAGCTTCTGGCCGATCCGGGCGGCCAGGTGCTGGTGCCGCGGCCGTCGTATCCGCTGTTCGAATTCCTCGCGGACATGGAATCGCTGGAAGTCCGCCACTATCCGCTGGCGTATCACGGCGGCTGGTCTATCGACCTGGATGCGCTGGAAGCGGCCGTCACCGATCGCACGCGCGCGGTGGTGCTGGTGAATCCCAACAATCCCACGGGATCGTTCGTCAAGCGCGCGGAACTCGCGGCCCTGACGCGCCTAGCCGCCGCCCGCGGACTGGCCCTGATCTCCGACGAGGTTTTTTCCGATTACGCCTTCAGCCCCGACGCCGATCGCGCGGCCACGCTCGCCGATGTCGAAGACTGCCTGGCGTTTTCCCTGAGCGGTCTTTCCAAAGTGGCCGGACTGCCGCAGATGAAGCTGGGCTGGATGGTGTGCGCCGGTCCGGAGCGCTTGCGCCGCGAGGCCCTGGAAAAGCTGGAGTGGATCGCCGACACGTTTCTTTCCGTGGGCACGCCGGTCGAGTGCGCCGCGCCGCGGTTATTGGATGCCGGGGAAGAGGTGCAACGCCAGATCCGCCGGCGCACCGCCCAAAACCTGGCCCTCGCGCGGGAGATGCTGGAGGGTTCCACGGCCAGCCCGCTGACGGTGGAGGGAGGCTGGTACCTGCCGCTGCAGGTGCCGCGGATTCGCAGCGAAGAAGAGTGGGCGCTGGAACTGCTCGCCCGCAAAGACGTGCTGGTGCAACCCGGCTTCTTTTACGACTTCGAAGCCGAGGCCTTTCTGATCGTCAGCCTGCTCACTCGCCCCGAGATCTTCCGCGAGGGAGTGAGCCGGCTGGCGGAGTTGCTCCCAATCCTGTGAATGAGGACGGAACTCCGCCGCGGAATTGCGTGGCCCGTCACCGCGTTGCCCGAGGCTCGCAAGATCCCTCTGTACGGCTAAGGGATCGAAACGAAATAACCGTGCCAGCCGCTCACTCAGAAGCTGTGAAAGAATCCTGCCCGCAAGCAGCCGAGGGCGAGCGGGCGCTCGAAAGGCCGGGAAAGGACATTTTGGCCCTTTGCGCCAAGCGCACCCCCCACTGGGGATTTCTTCATGCCGTCTTACGCCCATGGCTCCGCACGGAGCTGCGAGCGGGGTACTCTCAGTTCGCCGTCGGCGTCTTGGAGACCTTGTCCACGATCAGCACGTCCATCGCCGCCTTGCGCCGTTCCAACTTCAGACCCAGGCGTTCCAGGGACGCCGTCAGCGAGTCGCCGGCGTTGCCGTCCAGCAAGCGCAACACCTCCGGGGGAAGTTGCACGCCCACCCCTATCGCCGAGCGGATCAGCATGGCGCGGTAATCTTCGGGCGTGAGCTCGATCGTGAAATCGTACACCCCGGTCAGCCCGGTCATATCCACCACCGGGTCGGCTTCATAGCGCGCCAGAGAATCGGCCAAAAGCGCCATGGTCATCCTCTTGCCTTCGAACTTGTTGTCTCCGAAGAAATAGGACGATCCCTTCCCGAAGTCCACCGACACCCCCGACGCCCCGCCCGAAGCGTTCACGTCGACGTTTCCTTTGCCGGCATCGGGATCCGGTGTCACCTCTTTCATCCTCAGCCCGCCCTTGGCGACCACCAGGCCGAGCACTGGAAAGTCCCTGGAAGTGCGATGCAGCGAGACCCCGAACCGGTCGGTGAGCAACGCCTTCAGCATCTCGTAAACCTGAGCGCGCGTGGCGGGCCCAGGCAGCTTGGCGGCGATATCGAACCGTTCGGACGATATGAAGTCCGGGCCTTCCACCTGGTGAGCTTTGACGCCGTACGCCATGCCAATCAGGTCTTTCAGCGACAAGTAGTTCAATCTCACTTGGGCGCCATCGATGTGCAGCCCGATGTCGACGTGCTGGGTGCTGGCGGTGATCGGATCGGCCGGCTTGACGGACGCCACTTCGAACTCCAGGCGCGGCGCCGGAGTCTGCCCGAAGGCGGCCGAAGATACAAGCGCTGCAAAAACTACCCAATGGATGATTCGCATATGCGGTACTACGATCTTACCCCGGAAAAAGATCCCACAAAAACCGTCGTGACGGGGATCGGCGGCCGTCGGAAACCTGCGGACCAGGGAACAACCTCGCCAGGGGACGCCCGGATCGGGACTTGGTGACGGGCACCGCCTCCACGCCGAACAGGAAGGCTTCATCATCCTGCAGGTGTTCCTGTGACTTGACTTCGCCGAGCGGGATTTTCCGCAAATCCTCGTGAATCGCCTGGGTATCGTCGATGACGAGGATCCTATGATTGGGCTCGAGCGGGCCGGGAGGTTTCATGGCGGATTCTTCTCCTTAAGATCGCGGGCGGCGTTCAGCGGAAGCTCGAGAATGAAAGTGGCGCCGTGGCCCAGCCCTTCACTCTCGGCCCGCAGTGAACCGCCCATCCGGCTGGCTGCGAGCGCGCTGGAGTGCAGGCCGAAGCCGTGGCCGTCCACTTTGGTGGTAAATGTTGACGCCGATCTAAAAGAGCGGCGGTTCCGCCGGTTTTGACGCCGCACCAAGGCTCTAGCCGCGCCAACGGCGCACACCAATCCATAAGGCGTCGCGGATGAGACGCGCCGGCCCATCGGCTCGAGTTCGAGGCGAAAGCCAATCGTTCGGATCATCGCCCACCCCTCCGCGCCGTCAACAGGAGGAGTGGTGAAAGACCGATAGCGCGTGCCGTCCAGTGGAATCGATCCGATGACGAGGCAAGCCCATCGGAGCAATCCAGGAAACTGGCTAGGAAAGGAGGGCTACATAGGGCCTGAGGAGCCAGGCGGTCCCGAAGGATTGAAGCCGGTGAATGACCTGCGTATCGTGATCCGCACGAGAGACACGGCTGCCGTTCTTCCGTCAGCAACGACGAAGCAGCGGTTGGCGCAAGTCGATGGCAGCGCGGGACGCCAGTTCAAGCCATGCAGAATTTAGAATCTCGTGTAGAGTGTGTACTGCGTCCTGGCCGATGGCTGTTTCTCTTTGACTACAAAACCGGCGGAAATGCCGTCGATTTATTCCGGCGTCATCGGACAGAACCTGCATCGCCTGGTCCACCACGGCGGAATAGTCCTCCGAGACGGCGGCCCCCGCGGCCACCCCTCGAATCGAAACGGCGACGCCCCGAGCCTTGGATTCCAGGCTCAACTGAAATTCGCGCTTTTGTTCTGGAATGACGACCCCGGCAAAAATACCGAGAGTGACTAGCGTAACTACCCATCCCAGCAGCTTGATGCGCAGGGTGATACCTTTCGGGAGTCGCATCTTGTCAGTACCTCTTCTTGTCGCGGTCCGCCTGGTCGCCCGGCGTCATCGGCGCCGGCCCGGAGCCCGCTGGGCGGCGCGGCGGCGAACCTCGCAGCCGGGAGTAATCCCGCCAGAGTTCGCGCGCCGGGTCGAGGTCGCCCGGTTGGAGACGCACGATGCGGTCGGTCTTGAACACCATGAGCAGTTGACGGCCGCGCGGGTCCTGGTGGAGCGAAAGCATCCCGTCAATCAATTCCTTTTGGTGTGGATGCGGTTCCGCCGGCACGGCGATTACGCTTTCGATCATGGGACGGGAGCGGGCCAGCACCCGGAGCTGTCCCAACTGGGGATTCATCTCCTTCGCCAGATTCAGATTGACCTCGTCCACCAGGCAAGCGTCCACGGTGCCGAAGAATACCGGCAAAATGCACCCCTGCGCCTTGGCAGGCGCTTTGATCGAGGCGAAGAACGGGGCGGCGCGCCCCAGGTTCTCCTGGCCGAGGAGGACCTCCAGCCATGCCATACCGGTTTCCCCGGAACCTCGCGACGCCACCAGAAGGTTTCTGCCTCGCAAGTTGGCGATGGATGTGGCTCCCGAGGAAGGGTTGACCACCAACACATAGGAATAAAATGCGCTTCCCTGCGAAGTGCGGGCATCCGTCATTACCGGTACCATCAGGCGGCTGCTTTCGAGTTCCAGGTAGTCGATGACGCCCATCATGATCAGTTCGACGGAATTGCTCTGCAGGCGCGCCCGGATCTCCGTCACGCTGTCGACGATGTCGACTGTCGAATCCAGGACATAACCTCTCTGTCGCGCCAACTCGTCGAAGCAGACTTTGATGGCCGCGCGAGCGTCGTTGCGGTTGACATTGTTGAACACCTTGCTGCTCGCGACCCCGCGGAGTTGTGCGTGGCGGATCCCGCCCGAAGCGTTCTGCTGCGCCAGGGCCACCCCAATGGCAACGCCCCCAAGAGCAATACCCAGGACCGGCGTGAACCGGCATAGCCGGAGTGGAAGTGCGCGGAGCGGTTTCATCCCCTGCCCCTTTCCGATCGCGGCCTGCTGCGGGCACGTTCCGCCATCTCGAGTACGCTGAGAGCGCTTGCCAGGCAACTGCCATCCCGGACCGTCAACTCATCGAAGTTAAAGAGCGTCGCGAGTTGCCGGCCTTCCGTGCTGGCGCGCAGACTCGAGAGGGCCCTTATCACTCTTTCTCGCTGCATACTGTGGTAGTTCTTGCGGAATATGTAGAAAGTCACGACCATGGCGGGCGAACTTGCGAGCACTCTTAGGTCTCTCGAAAGCTGCGGATTCAGCTCGCACATCGTGTCGAAGCCCCGCTTCGAGGTGAGGCAGGCGCCGGCCTGGCCAAAAAAGACCGGCAATACGACTTGGGAGAGCTTGGCGTCGCTGGCCACCGAGCCAAAGAACTGTTCGGCCGAGCCGTAGTGCCCCTCCTCCAGGATGGCGAAGAGCCAGGCGGGCGCGACGCACATCTTGGGGGTCTTCAGCATGCACAGCCGGCATCCTTTCAGGTCGCCCAGTTGCCGGATGCCGCTATTCTGCTTCACCAGGATAAGGTACTGCGCTAGTCCCGCCCCGCCAGCCGAGGTTACGATTTGGCTGGAATCCAACAGATCGGCGATCTGCCGGTACTCGACGACATTCAGCGCCACGCAGTCCAACTGGCCGCTGCGGGCGCGGCGCAGGATCTCCTCGGTCGTATCGAATACTCTCGGGTTGAATTCGATTGCGACGTTCAAGTCCACCGTCATTCGTCTGATCCAGATCAGCATAGCCGCTCTGGCGTCGTTCAGATTCACGTCCGCCACCATGCTCTCCGAGATGGCGAAGCGGACCGGCGCACCGGCGTCCGCGGCGGCCAGCACTCGGGGCAACCAGCGCAGGGCCCCCGGAATCAGGGCGAGGGCGTGGCGTCGCGAAGTGGACGTGCTTTGGGTTTCGCTGACCGGCGCCGGCTTGTCGTTCTCCATGGCCATTCTCAGTCCTCGTTCTGCGATCCTTTTCGGATCCCGCCTCCCGGCCTGCTGCGGACACGATCCGCCGTCTCGAGTACGCCGAGAGCGCTTGCCAGGCAACTGACGTCCCGGACCGTCAACCCATCGAATTGAAAGAGCGTGGCGAGCTGACGGCCGGCCGCGCTGGTGCGCAGACTCGAGTAGACCTTGGCGAAGCTCTCCCGGCTCAGACCGCGGTAGTTCTTGTGGAATACGTAGAAGCACAGCACCATCGCCGGAGAACTGGCGATCGCAGTCAGGTCTTTTGCAACCTGGGGATTCAACTCGCACATCGTGTCGAAGCCCCGTCTTGTGGTAACGCAGGCATCGGCCTGGCCAAAAAAAACCGGCAACACCACTCGCGAGGGCTTGACATCCGTGGTGACAGAACCGAAGAACTGTTCGCTTGGCCCGAAGTTCCCCGCATCCAGGATGGTAGAGAGCCAGGCGGTGGCGACGCACATTTTGGGGGCCTTCAGCATCGTCAGCCGGCGTCCTCGCAGGTCGCCCAGGTGCTGGGTCCCGCTGCCGCTCTTCGCCAGCAGGATGTACTGTTCCTGTCCCGCCGGACCGGACTCGGATACAATCTGGCTGGGGTCCAATACATCGGCGATCTGGTGGTATTCGACGACATTCAGCGCCACGACGTCCAACTGGCCGCTGCGGGCGCGGCGCAGGATCTCCTCGGTAGTGTCGAATACCTTCGGGTTGAATTCGATGACGGCGTTCAAGTCCACCATCATTCGTTTGAGCCAGATCAGCATGGCCGCTCTGGCGTCGTTCAGATTCACGTCCACCACCAGGCTCTCCGAGATGGCCAAGCGGACCGGCGCACCGGTGTCCGCGGCGGCCAGCGCTCGGGGCAGCCAGCGCCAAGCCCCAAGCATCAGGGCGAGGGCGTGGCGGCGCGAACCGGTGGCGCTGCGGATTTCCCCGAGCGGTGCTGGCTTGCCGTTCTGCATGGCCATTCTCCGTCCTCGTCCTACGATTTCAAGTTCAGCCTCCCCGCGATCTCCTTCCCAACCACCAAGGAGATCCGCGGCTCGATCGCCACCAGGTCATAACGTGCCTTGAGATATTGAGCGGTCGTCAGGGTCTCAAGCAACTGGGTCCGAATTACTTTTTCCGTCTCGACTAATTCGCTTTGATAGGCCCGCGAGGTCAAGTCGCGGTTTTCCCGCGCGGCCGCCATCGCCCGGTTGGCCGCTTCGCAGGTTTTGGACGCCGCGTCCGGACCCAGAAACAATTCGCGGATCTGCAGCCCGATACCTTCCCGCAGAAGGAGCTCCTCCTCTTTGAGCTTGGACACCCGGGCGAGGGTTTCGGCCATCTTGTTCCGGGTCGGGAATCCATCGAAAATGGGGATCTCCACACCCACCCCGATGCTCCAGCCCTCTTTGTTCTGCGCAGTGGCCATCCCCGCCGTGTAGCTGTTCCACCACCGGTGCAACTCGCCCGTCAACGCCACCTTGGGATAGTACCCGCTGCGTGCGGCCGACATCGCACCATCCAACGCCTTGAGGGCGGCTTCGGCCGCGGCCTCGTTCTTGGAGAGATCGGCGACGGTGGATCGGATGGTCTCGGCCATCACCACATTCTCGAGGTAGTCCGTCTTGTTTACCTTGCCGGCCCCGTTCCGGTAGAGCGATTCCGTCGGTTCGAGGGTCGCTTCCATGCGCGCCAGAGTATCCGTGCCCACTTGGTGCAATTGCCGGGCCAACAGGGCGCCGTAGTAGAGCCTCGCCACGCTATCGGCGATCTCGAGATCCGTCCGCCGCGCCTCGGCTTGCGCGGCCTCGACGGCGCCGAGGGCCTGCTCCCGATAGCCTTTCCGCATGCCGCCGTCGTACAGCAGCCAGGTCAGATTCCCGGACGCGGCAAAGTTCTCCGGATTGGCGAGCTTGATGTCCTGCTCGGGGATGGGGAACGCCTGAGCCGCCGTGCTTACGCTCTGTCCCGGAAAGCTGACCGGCATCTGGTCGGCCGCGGGGGGGAATCCCGGCCCGAAAGCGTTGGCCGGAATCGTGACCGCGGCGGTGCCGCCCGGAACGTTGACTGTCTGGGGCGGGACATACATCGTTTCCACCGGGAAAATGAAGTTGGGCGCCTCGTTTAGTCGAATCCATCCGCTCTTTGCGCTCAACTGCGGCCAGTAGCCCGCCAGGGCTTGGCGGTGTTGGGCTTCGGCCATCGCCACCGCAAATCGGGACGCGGGACGCTGGCGGTTATTCCCCATCGCAATCCGCGGACAGTCCTGCACGGAAAGGACCTGGAGGGCAATGCGGCTCGGGGGTGGTGTCTCACCTGCGAAGCCGGCGTACGACGCTGCGGCGGCGCTGAGTGCGGCAAGAAAGAAGCGGAGTAGTACGGTTGTCATTCGGGTTCTCGATCGCCCCAGCCTGCGGTCGGGAGGATCCTCCTAAACGATCTCATCGGCTGACTTCGCGAGTGTTTTCAAGAATCTCGCTGAGACCCGTCAAATAGATCCGTACTTTAGTACCCTGAACCCTGTTATCGATCGGCTAACCGCTTCAAAAAGAGTCTTCCCGCCACGGAACCAGCGAGAGAAGGCCAAAGATTGTCAGTTTCCGATCTCGGGACCGGCATGGCTCGACTCCGAAACGTACGACATTGCGGCCACATTCCCTCCCGGCACTTCCGGTGACCGGCTGCCGCCGATGTGTGGCAGTCCCTGCTGGCTGACCGCTTCAAACTGGTGCTCCACCGCGAGCGGAAGGAGGTCGAGGCCTATCTCCTCCTGGTGGGCAGCCGCGGACCGAAACTCAAGGAGTCGCCCGCGGACGACTCCACTCCCAGTTCTATCGGCGGATATCCAGGTCACATCATCGCCCAACAGAGCGCCATGGAGAGCCTGGCGGGGTTTCTCTCTCCGGTGAACCGCACCCTGACACCGGCGGTGGAAGCACCAGCGAATCCCGTTCACTTATCCGGCCAATGTGAGCCTATTTTTCGGATTCGGCATCCTCGCTGAGTTTTTGAAACCGGGAGCGGACACGCACAAGTCGGCGGAGCAGCAGTTGAAGGGGCTTGGCGCCAGTG
>Ga0326728_10002733_pt1 | contig 57576 bp, 47 predicted proteins | sample MB3enrmetagenome_FD_207602 | JGI IMG/M metagenome (GOLD analysis project Ga0326728, IMG submission 207602) | Lab enriched peat soil microbial communities from McLean, Ithaca, NY, United States - MB31MN | ecosystem: Environmental > Terrestrial > Soil > Wetlands > Peat | place: USA: New York... | reverse complement strand
GGTCATGATCTTCCAGGGTGACCATGGCATGCAACGCCTGGAGAACGCCAAGTTTCAGATTGGCGCGGATGCCTCGGCGGCTGCCGGACCGGTGGGCCGTCATGCTACTGCCGATACCGACTGGAAGCTGAATATGGAAGTTCTCACCTACTCGCGCGCCAAGGGCGCTTTTGCCGGGCTTACCCTGACCGGGGCCGATGTTCGCCGCGACGACGATTCGATGAACGTCTTCTACGGCCATGACGTCTCCTCGCACAGCGTTCTGCGTGGCGAGGTTGCCGCCCCCGCAGCGGCAAACGCGTTCCTCGATGCAGTCCGGGGCGCCAAGGCGAAGGCCATCGCCTCCAACTAACAGATGCGCGTGAATGCCTTGCGTGCGCCCGAGTCGGACCTCCGCTCTCGGGCGCACTCGATGTAGAGAAGGAATCCCTATGCTCTGGACGATCTTTGTCATCCTCCTGGTTCTCTGGCTGCTCGGTTTCAGCTTCCACATCGCCGGCAGCCTTATTCACCTTCTGCTCGTGATCGCCTTGATCGTACTGGTCATCAACCTGATCTCCGGTCGCAGAAGCCTGTAGTGAACCAATGTGAGTCTTCCGCCCCTGCCCGCGTGCCCGAACACAGCGGAGCGGTGGGGCATGACTTGCTCATCCCTGCAATATGATCTCTTTTGCACAGCCTTTCCGGTGAACCGCGGAGCAATCTGCTTGTGAAGGGGCGCGCCGCATGGCAATCGATCGCGCGGGCTGCTCCTCTTCTCCAGGAGGTTGTCCATGAATGCCCTGTTGATCTACCCGGAATTTCCTGACACCTTTTGGAGTTTCAAGCACGCGCTCAAGTTTCTGGGCAAGCGAGCGGCGCAGCCGCCGCTGGGGCTGATGACGGTGGCGGCGTTGTTGCCGAAAGCGTGGAACAAGCGGCTGGTGGACACCAACGTCGAGCGGCTCCGCGACCGCGACCTTGCCTGGGCCGACGTGGTTCTGCTGAGCGCCATGCATATCCAGCGGGATTCGCTGATGGCGATTGTCGAGCGCTGCCGGGCGCGCGGACTGCGCACCGTGATTGGCGGCCCCATTGCAAGCAGCATACCGGCGGCCGAGTTGAAGGCCGATCATGTAGTCATAGGCGAGGCCGAGAGCCTCATGAGCGGTCTGGCGCTGGATATCGAACAAGGGACCGCCCGGGATATCTATCAAGCCGCCGAGCGGCCGGAGATGCAAACCAGTCCTCTGCCCGACCTGAGCCTGATCAAGATGCGTCGCTACTCGACCATGGCCGTGCAATACTCACGCGGCTGCCCGTTCAATTGCGAGTTCTGCGACATTATCGAGATCTACGGGCGACGGCCGCGCACCAAGGCAGTGGCCCAGGTGCTGGCTGAGCTGGATCAGTTGCGCACCGCCGGATGGCGAGAGGCAGTGTTCATTGTCGACGACAACTTCATCGGCAACAAGGCGCGCGCCAGGGAGTTATGCGTGGCGCTGGCCGAATGGCGGAGCCGGTACAAGGTCAGCTTCGACTTCAATACCGAAGCTTCCTTGAACCTGGCCGACGACCCGGAGTTGATGCGGCTGATGAGGGACGCGGGCTTTGTATCCGTCTTCCTGGGCATCGAGACGCCGGATGAATCCGGTCTCATTGCGAGCAACAAGCTGCAAAACACACGCCGCAGTTTGCTTGAGAGCGTGGCCACGATCCAGAGCTACGGGATGCAGGTGATGGGCGGCTTCATCCTCGGCTTCGATACCGACCGCGATGACATCTTCGACCGCATGGTCGAGTTTATCCAGAAGAGCGGGATCCCCATTGCCATGGTGGGCCTTCTGCAGGCCATGCCGGGGACGCAGCTCTTTCGGCGTCTGCGGCGGGAGGGCCGGATCGTAGATGCTGGCGATGGCGACAATACATGCGACAAGCTCAACTTCCTCCCCAATATGGATGCGACGCGGCTGGTGGAAGGCTATCGGTCGGTGCTGAAGAGGATCTACTCCTGCGAGGCTTACTATGAGCGCGTCAAGCTCTACCTGAGCCGCAGCCAGACGCGGCCTGAAGAACGAAAGACAAGGCAGCAGTGGCTGACCCGGGGCAATGCGCGGGCCTTTGTCACGTCGATCGTTCGCCAGGGAGTCTTCGGGCGCCAGCGCTGGAGTTACTGGAAGTTTCTGCTGACGGTAGCAAGGCGCTATCGGCATTGCGTAGGGCCGGCGATGACGCTGGCGGTCATGGGTTATCACTTTCAAGTGATGACGAACAGATTGTCCAGCGTTGCGAGGTTGCCGATGCTGCCCGAGAAGGCCGGCGAGATACTGCTCGCAGAAGATGGCAGACAGATCCATTAGCGCATGTCAGGCCCGTTCATGCGCGCAGCAACAACTCATGCGGCGCTCATTTGAAATCGGTCGATCACCGGCATTACCCTGCCAATACAAAACGGCGGAGCTGGTATGCTCCGCCGCCTGTTGACCAGCCAACCGCCTTCTTTGGCTGCAATCGGTTAGTGTTTTTCGCCGTTGCCACCGGCTTGCCCACCGCCGCCTTCGCTATGGGCAGCCTGCGCGCGCGGCGCGTTGGAGTGGGAGGGTGCGGCGTGCGTGGCTGGGTGCCCCGGGCTGGGTCGCACTCCACCGGGACCGGAAGGCGGCGAGTTGAAGCGTACCTGGCTGCCACCGCGTGACGGACTACTGGACTCTCGATAGGACACTCGGCCAGGTCCGCCGCGGTAGTTCCCGCCGCCTTCGTTCACAAAGCGATGGTTGCCCCAGCCGTGGCTATAGCCCCAGCCGCCCCAGGGGCCCATGCCCAGGAAGATGCCGTTGTAGAAGTATCCCGGTCCGTAATAGCCCATGGGTGCGCATTGATACGGCGCATAGCCATAGTAGCCGTACGAACAGACAGGTTGAACACCGATCTGAACCACCACCTGCGCCTGGGCCGCCGGCGCTATGGCCAGACCCGCGAGCAATACTGTAGTACCGAGTAGAATTTTGAGTTCGCGCATGTAAGACCCCCTTAAGGTGTCTGCGGTGCCCTGGTTAAGGGTGGGTGCCCTCGCTGCCGGTAAGAACAGCCCGGCCAGCAGCAGCCTACATAAGGGGGTTGATTCTGTTCATGGGTTCCCGCTGCGTTATCGGGCGATCATCAATGCGCCCTTACATGCTTCAATCTAGTCCGCGGCATCGTGCGTGTCTGAGCAATAGGATGCTACGCATGCACTCTCGGTCGTGTTGAATATCGGCCAAGGTATCTTCAAGCTGACACTTAGAAATCAATGGCTTGCAGCTTTTTTCAGAATTCGTGCCTCTGTTTATGTATCCATGCGCATATCTGCCGTGGCGGCACGTCCTGGCACATGTGTTTCTCCCTCGTTTCCATAACTGCCGTTTCCGTTATATCGGGATTCCCGGCACTAACCCGGAGAGGTATCGCACCAGCATGAGAATGCCTTATCCTATAGCAGGATGGTCTGTGAGCCGAAGCGGCCAACGACCGCCTTCCCCCCCTGGAGGTCAAACCCTGTGCAGATTCCTGCTGCTTACATGGCAGTCGCATCCCTCGCCGGTTTAGCGGGCGTCCTGACGTGGCGCGTACGCGAGGGCCGGACTGCCGTAACGGCTCGCAAGCTCCTGATTCCCCCCATGGGCATGGCGACCGGCTTTTGCATGTTTCTGGTTCCCGCCTTCCGGGTGCCCTACGTCTGGGCCCTGGCGGCGTTTCTGGTCGGCGCGGTTGCGCTGGCTTATCCGCTGCTGGCCACCTCAACGCTGGAGCGGCGCGGCGACGCCATCATGATGAAGCGCTCGGGCGCATTCTTCGCGGTCGTGGTTGTGCTGGCGGCCGTCCGCTACTTTGCCCGCGGCTACTTTGACGCGTACCTGAGCATCGAGCAAACGGGCGGGCTGTTCTTCATCCTCGCCTTCGGCATGATCCTGCGCTGGCGGATGAAGCTCTTCTTCAAGTACCGGGAGCTGCTGGCCTGCGAGTAGAGCAGAGAGAACCTCCAACATTAGAACGAGTTCCGCGGTTGGATGGCAGGCGCCTGTCTGTTCCAACCCCTGTGCCGGGTGTGCAACTTCCGGGCGGTTTCAGCCGTCCTTAATGCATCCCCGGGAATCATGATTCCAAAGACAAGAAAGCGGAGGGTCTCTCCTTGAAAGTAGTTCGGCGTGTGTTTTTCTGGCTGCACCTGGTCGCGGGTTGCGTGGCCGCCGTAGCGATCTTTGTCATGTCCGTAACCGGCGTTCTTCTAGCCTACGAGCGCCAGATCGAGAGCTGGGCGAACCAGCCGGTGGTAGAGAGTCCGACGGCTCCGGCCGCTCCCGTGTCGCTTGATGCCATCGTTGCGGGGCTGAACAGCGGCCAACAGGGTCCTTCGCAGCTGGTGGTTCACAGCGACCCGAAGCTGCCCCTCGAGGCGCGCTACGGCCGTCAGCGGACGGTCTATTTGAGCCCATCGACGGGCGCGGTGATCGGCGAGCCCTCCGAGGGCATGCGCAGGTTCTTCGGCGCGATGGAGCAGTGGCATCGCTCCATGGGCCTCGGCATGCAGAACGCTATGGGAAGAGGCGTCGCGGATGCCGGAAACCTGATCTTTCTGTTCATCCTGATCTCCGGGTCGTATCTGTGGCTGCCGAAAGCTTATACGGCTGCGGCGTTGAGGGCGCGGCTGCTGTTCCGGCGCGGCCTCAAGGGCAAGGCGTGGGATTGGAACTGGCACCACGTGATCGGCATCTGGTGCCTGATTCCACTGTTCTTCATCGTTCTCTCAGGCGTGATCATGTCCTACTCATGGGCATCGAACCTGCTCTACACCCTGACGGGCAGCCCGGTTCCGACGATGAACGGCCGCGGAGGTCCGGGGGGGCCTGGCGGGCCGGAAGGCCAGCGTGGACCCGGAGGACCGGGAGCGCAAGGCGGACAAGAGCGCCAGCAGGGTGCCGGGCGCGGCGAAGGTCAGCGCGGTCCGGGTGGACCGGACGGTCAAGGTGGACAGGGTCCCCTCCAGGCCTCTGCGCAGGACAATGGTCAGCGCGGCCAGGGTGGCCAGCGCGGTCCCGGGGGACCTGAACGGCAGCAGGCCCAGGGCGCTCCGGTCGCCAAGGACGCCCCAGCCCGCGAAGCAAGCGTCCCTACCGCTCCGGCAGGCCCTGTGTTCAAGAGCCTCGACGAGTTGGTTGGCGTAGCCGGCCAGCAGGTCCCGTCTTGGAAGACCGTCAGCTTCGACATCCCCACAGCGCAGCAGCGCACGGTGAACCTTTCTGTCGATACGACAAACGGGGGCCACCCGGAGACAACGACCCAGCTTGTGGTCAACCGGGCGACGGGCCAGGTCCAGTCCAGCCGCGGCTTTGCCAACAACAGCCTCGGTCAGAAGCTGCGCACGTGGGCCCGCTTCCTGCACACAGGCGAGGAGTTCGGCGTGCTGGGTGAGACCATTGCGGCTATCGCAACGCTGGGCGGGGTTTTCCTGGTGTGGACCGGCATCTCGATGGCGATTTGGCGGGCGCTGGCGGCTTGGCGGCGGTCGAACGATCCCGATACCGTGCCCGGTCCGTCCCCTGAGGATCAAGTCGAGTCGGCTTCGTGAAGAACTGATCGGGCATCCACGATCCGCTCAAGTGTCCGGCCGTTCAGGTCATCCCTGAACGGCCGGTCTTTCGTTGCGCGTGAATCGCTGGATCTGCGCTGTGCGCGAGCTATCGCGTCAGACCCACTCGCCCCTGCGCATGAGCGGCTCGGATGTTCCTGACGCGGTGATGCCGTCGATGTCGAGCTCGGATGAGCCGATCATCCAGTCGACGTGGATGAGGCTGTCGTTAGCGCCATGGGCAGCAAGCTCTTCGGGAGTCATCTTTTCGCCGTTGCGCACACAGGTCGAGTAGGCCTGGCCGAGCGCGATGTGCGATGCGGCGTTTTCGTCGAATAGCGTGTTGAGGAAGACGAGGCCGCTGGCCGAGATGGGCGAGGAGTGCGGGACAAGAGCGACTTCTCCCAGGCGGCGCGCGCCCTCGTCGGTGTCGATGAGCTTGTCTAGCACCTGCTGGCCGCGGGTGGCGCGGGCCTCGACGATGCGGCCCTGCTCAAAGCGCACCTGGATGCCTTCGATCATGGTTCCCTGGTGGGAGAGGGGCTTGGTGGCCGTTACGATTCCCTCGGCGCGATTCATGTGCGGAGTTGTGAAAATTTCCTCGGTGGGCATATTGGGGATGCAGTAGATGCCGTTGCCGGCAGTGGTGCCGCCGCCCATCCAGAGGTGATCGTCGGCGAGGCCGATGCGGAGATCGGTGCCCGGCCCCTTGTACTGGAGCCACGAAAAGCGCTTTGCGTTGAGCATGGCAGCGCGCTGCTGAAGACCCGTATCGTGAGCCTTCCAGGCCGCGACCGGGTCGGCTGCGTCGATGCGGCTGGTAAAGAAGATGGCGTCCCAGAGTTTGGCTAGCGCGGCTTCGGCGGGTTCATCGGGAAACATGGCCGCGGCCCATGCCGGAGTGGCGCAAGCCACGATGGTCCAGTTGATGGCGTGGCGGGTGATGAGTTCGAGCGCCGGCCTGTAAGCCTTCGATACTGCGCGGTTGGAGCGGCCAACCTTGTCGGGATCCTCGTTAGCCAGCAGCGAAGGGTTTGCGCCGGAGATGGCGAGCCGAGCCGTGCCGCTCTTGAAGGCCTCGCCCATGCCGTCGTAGAGCCACTTCGGAGCGCGGTCGAAGCTCTCGTCGGGAGCCAGGCGAAAGCGGGCCAGTGTGGAGTCATCGTCGGTGAACAGCGTTGTGACCAGAGCCGCGCCGGCGCGGTAGGCGTGCTCGGTGATGAGGCGAGCAAACGAGAGCGATTCGATCGAAGCGGTCATGAGCAGTTCCTGGCCGGGCTCGAGGCCAAGGCCAACCTTGACTGCGACTTCGGCAAGCAGGTCGAGTTTTTCGGCAAAACTGCGGGATGAGGCTGGTGTTTCGGGCATAGGAGATTGTATCCTCGGAAGTTCCATCATCGCAGGCGGCGCGGGGCCGGGCAAGGGCCGCGCGAGCGCCGGATTCGGCTCGTAATTCCGGATAGGAACTTATACGATGACGATAGGCGGCTTTCATTCCCCGCTTCCAACCGAGCCGAGCAGCCAAAGCTGAACATTTGTTGAGCGCGCCCATGGATTCATGGGCCGTATGCCGATGTTCACCCCGGCCTGCTTCGGTACCCAGAGCAGTTCGTTTTGAAGCAAGGGTATTGACCCAGCAGCCTATCACTTCCTCTACGACGGTGCAAATATGCGAACACTTTTGACCCTCGAACTACGCGATGCCGCCAACGCCGAAGAGACAGTCCTTGACTGGCTGACACGGGCGCGGTTCCGGCCGGTGCCATTCCCCGCCATCTCCGACAAAGAGTTTCTATTCAAGCTCCTTCAGGCCACCGAGGCGCCAAACTTCGACGAAGAGGAACTCAGCATCCTGGGAATCGCGCGGGACCATTGCTACCGGATTTTGACTTCGATCCCCGGCGAGGAGGAGGAGCGTCGCAACGCATTCACAACGGCCCGGTATATCGTTACGGAGCGCTGGCACAGCATCGAGATCTGGGGCATGGTGTGCGTGAATCATACCTCGGTAACCATTCGCTGGCGGCAGGGCAACGTCACGGCGCTGGAGCGGGCGACAGAAAATACTGTCAAGGCGGCCTGGAAGGAGATGTCGAGCGACGGTATCTTTCTGCCCTTTGCCCCGGCAGAGGTAATCTCGGTCAAAGAGCCGAATCACACTTCGGCGGCCTATGCGGGGGTCATCATTCCGCCCAAGTACAGGGCGCGGTGGAAGAAGCTGGTCTCGGATAAGGACATGGAACTTTGGCTGGCGCTGCTGGCTCATGCGTTTGCGCTTCTGGGCCTGATCTTGAGCTACCATCTTGAGATTGCCGCAGGCGGCAACCCCAAGATCGCCTGGTGGGGAAGCTTCTTCGATCGCGTCTCCACAACTCTGCTGATGACCGGGATGATCACGGCGCTCAATATCTTCTTTTACCTGAAAGACATGGACAGGAAGTTCCCTATCGACTGGCGGTATGAGTCGGTACACCGGTAGAGATGCGGGTCTGCGCTGGAATCCCGGCCCGCGTACGCGCGCCCCCGGTGACTACCCAATGGGCTGGAGCAGTCGCGATGTTTGCCAGGGGCAGTCTTCGAGTGGAATCAGGCCAGAAATGTTTTCCCAGACCCAGCAAAACAGTATCGCTGGGACCGGAATTCACCGGACGCGGCGCGGCTTTGCGACTCGGACGGGCGAGGGGCTGCCGTCGGGTGAGGCTTCAAAGATGGCTTCACCCAAACGAATTGCGCCCTTGAGCATGGTCGCGCTGCGCGCGATGGCGCGCTGGATGTGATCGGCGGCCTTGCGCCGCGCCGCCCGGGGATCGCGCGCAGCAATCGCATTTACAATCGCGACGTGTTCGGTCATCAGTGTGGGACCGTGGGCATGGAAGGAAAGGCCCAGATAGAAGAAGCGCATCAACCTTATATGGATGTTGCCGATCACGTCGCTGAGGCGGCTGTTGCGGGTTGCCTGGGCGATGAGGCAGTGGAGCTGATAGTTCGCGCGGATGAACTCGCGGTAGCTGGCCTTGTCGTCGACGCGGTACTCGGCGTTAGCCAGCACACGCAGGTCCTCAATCTCCTGGGGGCTGATGCGCTCGGCGGCCAGGGCGGCTGCGGCAGGCTCAAAGATAAGCTGCATCTCCTCGAGATCCTGAAACTCATTGACCGACAGCGGCGCGATGGCGTAGCCGCGAAAGGGCGTAATGCGCATCAGGCCCTCGTGATCGAGGCGGCGGCAGGCCTCGCGCACCGGGGTGCGGCCGGCGTCGTAGCGCCGGCCCAGTTCGGCCTCGGAGAATGCCTTGCCGGGGGGCAGCGAGCACTCGACGATATCGAGCCGAAGCCGCTGGTAAAGGGTTTCAACGATGGTTTCCATGGTCCTGAAGCGAGTGTTGCAGCGGCTTTAAGCAATGTCAAATGATGGCGCTGCCTGTGCGCCTGAGGCCAGTGGACGGTATATGCAAGGGCGCAGATTGTATACCGGCTGTGGACAGACGCCGGTATATAAGATGAAGCGTCTCAACGGGTTGCTAAGATGCCCTTGGTTCCCGCGAAAAGGCATCTGGACTTTGCCCTTGGCTCGATCTGGGCAGTTGCCCCCTTGCTTGTCTTCGCGCCGCAGCGGGAGCTGGGAGACCTGGCGTCTACCCACCTGACCACTACCCGGAGATACCTTGCCCAGAGATTTTCTTGCTCCTTGCTGGATGGCAGCCGTTCATTCTTGCGCAGTGAGACCGTGGCTCGCTCTGCCTGCCCTTGTGATCGGCGTGCTGCTGGGCTGCCCGGCCGAAGTTGGCGCACAGGCTACCGGACAGATCTCGGGTGCGGTCAGCGATTCCACCGGTAGCCGCATCTCAGGCGCGGAGGTCGATCTGATCAGCGCAACTACGGGGCAGCAGCGGAGCGGATTTTCTTCCGCCGACGGGAGTTACATCTTTCCGCTGGTTGCGCCGGGCCGTTACCAGTTGCGTGCGGCGATGTCAGGCTTTGCAACTTCGGTTACCCGTCAGTTAGAGGTACGGGTAGACGGCGCCACGCATGTCGACGTGAAGCTCGCCGTCGGGAGTGCATCCGAGCAGGTGTTGGTGAATGGGGTCTTACCGCTGGTTGAGACTTCGAATGCGACTTTGGGGAATGTGGTCGAGCGGGATGCTATCGTCGATCTGCCTCTGAACGGCCGCAGCTTTGCCCAGCTTGGCACGCTTGTGCCCGGCGTGGTGGCGGCGCCCGCAGGACTGGGCGGCGCGCCAGGAAACGCCACGATCGGCGGCTTTGGCGATTCGACGGGCAGCTACAACGTCAACGGAATGAGGAACCAGTCGAATAGTTTTCTGCTGGACGGCGCGCCGAACAACGACTCCTTCAACAGTGGGTTCGTCATGCGTCCACCGCCCGATGCCATAGAAGAGTTCAAGATCATGTCTCACTCCTACGAGGCCGAGTTCGGGCGCAATGCGGGATCGGTGGTCAACGTGGTGACTCGCTCGGGCTCGAACCAAATACACGGAAGTCTGTGGGAGTTCAACCGCGAAGGCGCGCTGGCCGCCCGCGTCTTTTTTGCCAACCCGCTGCTGTCCAAGCCCGAGTATTTGCAGAATCAGTTTGGTGCGGCGGCCGGCGGGCCTGTGCTTCGCGACAAGGCCTTTGTCTTTGGCTACTACGAGGGCTTCCGGCTCAAAGACGGCACCAGCAATACGCTGAACGTGCTGGTGCCGGGGACGCTGGAACGCCGGGGCAACTTTCAGGAGCTTCTGCCGGCGGGCGCGACCTGTAGCAGCGTCACGAGCAAAACGCCGGGCGCGCTTATTGACCCCGCCACCGGGCTGCCGGCCTGCTACGCGGGGATTCCAAATTCATTTGATCCGGCACGCATCAGTTCCATCAGCGCTGCGATTCTGGCAAGCTACATCCCATTGCCGAATACAGGAGCCAGCAGCGGCCTTTACGGCGGCCAATACAATGTCTCGCCGCCAAATCTGGACAACCGCGACATGTTCGGACTGCGCGGGGACTGGAAGCTGGGCAGCCACTCGATCCTGGCGCGGTATATGTACGCTCACCAGAATCTCTATCAGCCCATCGGGCCCTCGAACTTTGCGCCCAGGGGCAACTTCCAGATCATGACTCCAACCGACGAGTTGGTGTCGGACACATGGACGCTCACGAGCAGGCTGGTGAACACGGCGCGCATTTCGCGTCAGCACATCGAGGGGCGGCCGAACGTCACCAGCCAGCTCGACCTGGCCCAACTCGGCTACCAGTTTCTCTCCAGCAACGCCACCGCCAAAGGGCTGCCCAACATCACGCTCTCTGGCGCGTTCTCGACAGGCGACGCGCAGCAGCCATTTGCCTATCGCGGCAACAGCGTTCTCGGCATCGGCGACGATCTGACTCTTGTGAAGGGCAAACACCTGTTGCAGTTTGGCCTGCTGACCGAGCGCGACGGGATCGATCTGCTTTATATCAACCGCCCCAACGGCAACTTTACTTTCACCACTTACTTCACCGGCAACGAGCTGTCGGACTTTCTGCTGGGTTTTCCGTACATGTTCCAGCAGGGCTCGGGCGATCCAGCTATGAACGGGGCATCGTGGACATATGCCGGATACGCGCAGGATGAATACCGGCTGGGGCCGCGCGTCATGCTCCAACTCGGCCTGCGCTATGAGCAAGATCTGCCGTTTGTGGAGGCCAGCAACCACCTGGCCTCGCTTGTTCCCGGCCAGCAGTCGACCCAGCAGCCTAATGCGCCGGTGGGGCTGGTGTATCCGGGAGACAAGGGGATTCCCCGCGCTACGTATTACGCCGACAAAACCAACTTCGCTCCCCGGCTTGGCGTTATCTTCGATCCGCGCGGCGATGCGAGAGCGAGTCTTCGCGCCGGTTGGGGCCTGTTCTACGACACCACGCCCGGACAGGGAACATTCTTTCAGGACGGAACCCTTGCGCCGCCCTTTCAGCCTCTTCAGCAGATCAGCTTCTACCAGAATGCAGGCCCGCCCACGGCAGCCAACTTTGCCAATCCTTATCATGGCGTCTCCGCGGGCGCGCCGGGATTTCCGCCGGCGCTGACATTCATCGGCTGGCAGTTGCCGCACGCTTACAGGACGCCGCGAGTGCAGCAGTACAACCTCAGCCTTCAGCAGCAACTGGCCAACGGCGTGGGATTCGAGATCGGCTACGCGGGTTCGAACGGCGAGTCCCTGCCGGTCTTCATCGAGGTCAATCCGACCGGCATTGCCGCCACCAACTCCATCACCGCCGGCACCAATGCCTGGAAGTCGGCAGGATACGCCAACTCACCGTTCCCGGCCTTCGGGCTTACGCGGCCAACATTTTCGGCTGGACGATCGTGGTACAACGCCCTGCAAGCGAGCCTGCAACTGCGCGGCTACCATCATCTGAGTTCTATGATCGCCTACACTTGGAGCCACTCCTTCGATAACGCTTCGGGCCTGAACATCGGCGGCGACTCACGGCCGGTGCTGCCCGCGGTGATTGGTAATGAGTCGTCGATCGATGCAGCGGTGGCCCGCGAGCGCGGTCCCTCGCTCTACGATGCCCGCGGCCGCCTGGTCGTCAGCCTGCAATACGCCCTGCCCGCGCTGCCGGCGCGCAGCGCGGGCATGCGCGCTTTGGGCAGCGGCTGGAACGTCAATACGATCTTCCAGCTCCAATCGGGCAGCCCGTTCTCGGTGGTCAATGCCAACACTACGGCTCAGTCACTCACCTTCCGCCCCAACCAGATCTGCAATCCAAACATCGGCGGCGGGCACGTGGCCGGAACCGCGAAGACTCAGCACTACTTCAACACCGGCTGCTTTGCGTTGCCGGTAACGGCGGTGAACGGCGTAACGCTCGTAGACAACAGCGTGAGCGGGAATGCTCCGCGCAACTCCGTTCTTGGGCCGGGATTCAACTCGACAGATGCTTCACTGTTCAAGAGCCTGAGTCTGGCCGAAGAGAAGCGCCTCGAACTTCGGTTTGAGGTCTTCAACGTCTTCAACGAAGCGCGGTTTTCGAACCCGGTCGGAGCTTTTGGCACGTCCACCTTCGGACAGATCACAACGACGGTCGGCAACGACTCGCGCGTCATTCAACTGGCGGTGAAGATTTCGTTTTGATGCCGAGCGGCGGCCCATGCGCCATAGAATGACTGGAGAGGCCGCGGCATGAGCCTGTATTTGACAGCACTGCTTGTCTATTCGCTCATCCTGATGGCGATCGGGATCGGGGCGAGCCGCCGCGTGAAGACATCGGCGGATTTCCTGGTGGCCGGGCGAAGGCTTGGGCCGGGCCTCGTGTTTGCCAGCTTCTTCGCGGCAAATATCGGCGCGGGTTCGACGGTGGGCGCGGCGGGACTGGGCTACCGCTTCGGTCTCTCTGCGTGGTGGTGGGTGGGCTCGGCCGGCATCGGGACGCTGGTGCTCTCGCAGCTTCTCGGCCCGCGGCTGTGGCGCATCGCGCGCCAGCACAATCTCTCCACGCTTCAGGACTATCTGGAGCTGCGCTACGGTAAGTCGGTCAAGGCTATCGTCGCAGTGCTGTTCTGGTGCGGGTCGCTGGCCATTCTTGCCGGGCAGCTCATCGCCATGAGCTGGATTCTGGCGACAGTTGCCGGGCTTCCCAAGACCACGAGCTGCGTAATCGGCGGACTGGTGGCGATTGTCTATACAGCCTCGGGTGGACTCGTCTCCTCAACGTTCGTCAATATTCTTGAGATTGTTGTCACCATGACGGGACTGTTGCTCGCGGTGCCCTTCGCGCTGCACTCGGTGGGCGGCTGGCAGCAGTTGCAGACGACGGTTGCGCTGAGCCATCCGCAGGCCGATCTGTTCTCGATTACCGGTGCGGGCCTCAAGCAGATTCTTGTCTGGGTTGCGATTCTGATTCCATCCTTCATTGTGTCGCCCGGCCTTCTGCAAAAGCTCTACGGCGCGCGCAGCACGGCCTCGGTCAGGATCGGCATCGGGCTCAACTCGATCGGGCAGCTCTTGTTCGCATTTGTGCCGCCCATTCTTGGACTTTGCGCGCTGGCTGCGATGCCGCATATGACGAATCCCGAGCTGGCGCTGCCCGCGGTGTTGAAGCTGCTTCTGCCCAGGTGGCTCAGTGTGCTGGCTCTGGCCTCGATCTTCTCTGCCGAGCTGAGCTCGACCGGCGCGATTCTCTTCATGCTCTCGACCTCGCTCTCGGTCGATCTCTACAAGACGTTCTTAAGGCCGGATGTGAGCCCGCGCGGGCTTCTCACTGCCAGCCGCGTCGCGAGCGTGGGCGCCGGTGTTGCCGGCATTCTGGCGGCCATCGCACTGCCGTCGATCATCGCGGCTATCAGCATCTTCTACAGCTTGATCGCCGTGGCGCTTTTTGTTCCGGTTCTGGCGGGGTTGTATACGAAGCGGGTTCTGAAGCCGGCCGCAATCGCGAGCATTGTCTGCGCCGTCGCGGTTACGGTCGCCGTCATGATTCTTACCAACAATCGCGGAGTGGGAGTTCTGTCGCCGCCGGCAATCGGGATTCTAACGGCGGCAGTAGTCACAGTTGGATTTACCCTCTTCGCGCGCCGCCAGGCAGCCACACAGGAGCAACCTCATGCATCGTCGTGACTTTAATATGCGCCTTCTCGGACTTCCGCTTGCCGCCGCACTGCCCGCTCTGGGTTTGGAGCCGGAGACAACTCCGCTGCCTCCGGGCGGCTCGCTTACCGATGTGCCGGGCCTCAAGGTGGGTCACTTTACGCGCAGCGAGCGGCCTACGGGCTGCACGGTGGTTCTGTGCGAGAACGGCGCTGTTGCGGGCGTCGATGTGCGCGGTTCTGCTCCTGGCACGCGAGAAACGGACCTGCTTTCGCCGGTGAACCTGGTCGACAAGGTCAACGCCATCGTTCTGTCAGGCGGCAGCGCGTATGGGCTCGACGTGGCGACCGGCGTGATGCGCTACCTGGAGGAGCAGGGCGCGGGCTACAAGATTGGCACGCTGGGCGTGGTGCCCATTGTGCCGGCGGCGATTCTCATGGATCTCGGCGTGGGCGACTTCAAGATCCGGCCTGACGCCGCTTGCGGCTACAGCGCATGCAAGGCAGCGACCACGGCCTCCGTCCCTGAGGGTTGCATTGGCGCAGGCGCGGGCGCCACTATCGGCAAGATGTTCGGGCCGAAGTACATGATGAAGTCCGGCCTGGGAACGGCGAGCGTGAAGCTGGGCGATACGGGCATCGTGGTGGCGGCTATGGTTGCCGTAAACGCTTTGGGCGACGTGCTGAATCCGGAGACGGGCAGGATCGTGGCGGGAGCGCGCAGCGAGGACGGCAAGGGCTATCGCAACTCGATGGCGGAGCTGTTGGCCGGTCACAGCGTTACGGCCCGCGGCGGAGAGAACACGACCATCGGCGTGGTAGCCACCAACGCGAAGTTCACCAAGACGCAAATGACGAAGGTGGCGCAGATGGCCCACGACGGCTATGCGCGCTCGATTGCGCCCGTGCATACGATGGCGGATGGCGACACGATCTTTGCACTGTCGACGGGGCTCGCCGAGAAGCAGGCCGACCTGAGCGCCATCGGCGCGATCGCAGCGGCGGTGATGGCGCGGGCGGTGGTTCGGGCAGCGCTTGAGGCGACGAGCATCCCTGCACTGGGACTGGTTGCGTGCAGAGACTACGCGCGGCAGCGCTGACCGGCTAATTGCTGCTACCCGGACTTGCCGTTTCGCGTAGAATCAGAGTATTCCGCCACTGGAGGCCTGCTTGTTCGCCGCGTCCGCGTTGCTGCTGAGTCCGGTTGCCGCCCGCCTTGGGGCCGCCGTGCGGGTCCCCGATTTTCTTGCCCTGGCCGCGGAGGGGGGCTTGAGGCATTACCTCCGGATGCAGTACGCCGACCAGACCTTCAAGGGGCTCTACCACTGGAACTGGTTCGACGCCGCGATGCTGCTGCCCTACTTCGCGGTCATGATCATGCTCTCGTTCTACGGCATCCATCGCTACACGATGTGCTACCAGTACTTCAAGTACAAGAAGAACTACAATCCCAATCCTCCGCAGCAGTTTCGCGAGCTGCCGCGAGTCACGATTCAACTGCCCATCTTCAACGAGCAGTTTGTGATCGACCGGCTGATTGAAGCCGTATGCGCGATGGAGTACCCGAAGGACAAGCTCGAGATTCAGCTTCTGGACGACTCGACCGACGAGACCCAACTGGTGGCTAAAGGAATTGTGGATCGCTATGCCGCGCTGGGTAATCCGATCGTCTACATCCATCGCACCAACCGCCACGGCTACAAAGCGGGCGCGCTGGACGAGGGGCTGAACGTCGCCAAGGGCGAGTTTGTGGCCATCTTCGACGCCGACTTTGTGCCGCCAAAAGATTGGATCATGCGCGTGATCCACCACTTTGCCGAGCCAGGGATCGGGATGGTGCAGACGCGCTGGGAACATCTGAACCGTGACTACAGCCTGCTGACCCAGATTGAGGCCATCCTTCTCGACGGCCACTTTGTGCTGGAGCATGGTGCTCGTTCGCGCACTGGCGAGTTCTTCAACTTCAACGGCACGGCCGGCATGTGGCGCCGGCAGGCGATTGTGGACGGCGGCGGCTGGGAGCACGACACGCTGACCGAAGACACAGACCTGAGCTATCGCTCGCAGATGGCGGGCTGGAAGTTCAAGTATCTGCCGGAGATCGCGTGCCCGTCCGAGCTGCCGATCGAGATGAATGCCTTCAAGACCCAGCAGGCGCGCTGGGCCAAGGGGCTGATTCAGACCTCGATCAAGATGCTGCCCAGGATATTCAGCTCGGACATGTCGCGCAAGAACAAGATCGAGTCGATCTACCACCTGACGGCGAACATGAGCTATCCGCTGATGGTGATCATGACGGCGCTGCTGATTCCGGCGATGATCTGCCGGTTCTACCAGGGCTGGTTCCAGATGCTGCTGATCGACGTGCCGCTGTTCGCGGCGTCGACGGCGTCGATTGCCGTCTTCTACGTGATGAGCCAGCGGGAGCTGTTCCCGAAGACGTGGAAGAAGACCTTCCTTTACCTGCCGATGCTGATGGCTGTCGGCATCGGGTTGACGGTTACGAACTCGAAGGCGGTGATGGAGGCTCTGGTTGGCCACAAGAGCGCGTTTGTGCGCACGCCCAAGTTCGCCGTGGCCAAGAAGGGCGAGAAGTCCAAGGCCTCAAAGTACCGCAAGCGGCTGGTTCTAGCGCCATGGATCGAGCTTCTGCTGGGAACCTACTTTGCGGCGGCGATTGTGTACACCTTCCTGAACCACAACTACTTCACCGCGCCGTTCTTGATTCTGTTCGTAGTGGGTTACTGGTACACGGGTCTGATGAGCCTGCTGCAGGGCCGGTTTGAGAAGTGGCGCTCGGGGATCAGCGAGGAGCCCGAGGAGTCCAGCCCGCGGCCGTTCCCGGTAGGCGTGTAGGCAGGAGAAAATTGGACTACGCGCGGTTCAGCCGCGGCAGTTTATCCTTGAGATAGATGACGAATCCCGTTTCCCCAAGGCTTCCCCGCCGCGGTTTGGAGGCCTTTGCCTCCCGTGACTTCACGCTGTACCAAATAGCTCGCATGGTGGGCATCGTTGGCGGTGAAGCGCAGGCTGTGGCCGTTGCCTGGCAGGTTTACTCGATTACCCATCGGGCGTTGGATCTTGGCTACACAGGTCTGGCGCTGTTCCTGCCGGCGCTGTTGTTCCTGATACCCGCTGGACACGTTGCCGACCGGTTCGATCGGCGGATTGTGATCCTGGTCTGCTACGTGGTGCAGTTCCTGGCGAGCCTGGCGCTTGCGCTGATGGCTATCGGCGATGTCCGCAACGTGTTTGCTATCTACGTGGTTCTGTTTGTCATCGGCATGGGCCGCGCGTTCTCCGGTCCGGCCGCATCGGCGCTCATTCCGCACCTGGTTCCGCAGGAGCACCTGGTGAACGCGCTGACCTGGGGAACGGCGATCACCAAGCTGGCCAATGTTACAGGGCCTGCTTTGGGCGGCGTTCTGTTCGCGCTGTCTTTGGACCGGTTGTTTCCTTCGGCGCATCTTGAGGGAGCTGCGATCGTCTATCTGTTCACGCTGGTTCTGCTGGCCGTGTTCATGGTTCTGGTGGCGATGCTGAGAGTGCGGCTGGGGCGAATGGAGCATCGCGAGATCTCCTTGAAGGTGATTCTGGCCGGCTTCCACTTCGTGAATCGCGCGCCGGTGCTTCTGGGGTCGATTTCGCTGGATCTGTTTGTGGTTCTACTGGGCGGAGCGACGACGCTGCTGCCGATCTTTGCGAGCGACATTCTGCATCAGGGACCGCAGGGTTTCGGGCTGCTGCGCGCAGCGCCTGCCGTGGGCGCGCTTGCGATGTCTCTGTTTCTGGCGCGGTTTCAGATCAAGCGTCATGCGGGGCGAAAGCTGTTCATCTCGGTGGTCGTCTTTGGAGCGGCCACGGTGGTGTTTGGGTTTTCAACCAGCTTCTGGCTTTCGATTGTTGCGCTTGCGGTGACCGGAGCCTCGGATATGGTGAGCATGATTATCCGGGCGGCCGTGGTGCAGATTGCGACGCCTCCGGAGATGCGGGGCCGCGTGAGCGCGGTGAATGCGCTGTTCATCGGAGCTTCGAACGAACTGGGCGGCTTCGAGAGCGGCGTAACTGCTCAGTGGTGGGGGGCGGTGTGGGCCACGATCGTGGGCGGGGTCGGCTCGCTGGTGGTGGCGGCGGCCTGGGCGGGGATGTTCCCGAAACTGCGGGCGGCCGATGAGCTGACGGTGGAGGCGCTGCGGGTGGAGATGCCGGCTGAGGAGCTGGCGGCGGAAGCATAATTCAGGGGAATCCCTCCCCCATCTTCGACGGCAAGTTCGACTGAATAAGGGGTCAGTATGCAGGGTGGGCGTGCTAAGCGCCTGCAGTAGAATAACCTACCGTCATGTATGCCAGAATCGATAGCTTACGAGCAGATTTGAGGGGTGTGCAGCCTTCCACCCGCGGCGCCGCCGTGCATTCAGCGCAAGTGCATCGCCAATGCCCGATGAGTTGCTTGTCTTGGCTGCTCTTCGATCTAACTTATTAATTTAATTGGCGTCCCCGACGGGATTTGAACCCGTGTTATCGCCGTGAAAGGGCGGTGTCCTAGGCCGGGCTAGACGACGGGGACGCTTTCTTTGGTGGACTCGTAACGGCTGGAGCGCCGGAGTGCGCCGTCTCTTAGGCTATCAAGCCGGGCATCGACTGTCAAAGCACGGGAATCAGGCCTACCGGAGCGACGAGACCGCCTCATGCGTCACTCTTCGGGCCATGACACTATCGAAATTGAATATGGAACGCGCGAACTGCCCCGGGCGTTTAGACTGGGTTCGGCGTTCTATTCGGACTTTTTGGCGCCGTCTGGCTCGGTTGCAGTGGACGGTTCCGGTGTTTTGTGCCCGGCCTTGGCGGCGGGCTCGCGCAATTTTCAGGTTCTCATCAGGCCCGCGACCGGTGCTCCCGAACGCGGTCTATTTCACGAAGGAAGATGCTGCGATGCGAAGCGATTTTCGGCGTTGGTTCAAGATCGGAGTAGTGGTGGTGGCGGTTGCGGCCGTTGGCTGCCAGAAGAAGGCCGCGCCCCCGGCTGCGGCCGGCGGTATGCAAGGAATGCCCGTGCAAACGGTAACCGTGGCGCTGGCCCCGGTTCCGCAGACCACCGAGTTTGTGTCGACGATCAAGTCGCGCCGCTCCGCTACACTGCAGCCGCAGGTGAGCGGAAGCCTGACGGCCATCCTGGCGCACTCGGGTGACCATGTGAAGGCCGGCCAGACGCTGATGGAGATCGATCGCCGCCAGCAGCAGGCCACCGTGGCCTCGCAGACAGCGACCGAGCGGCAGAAGAAGGCCCTCTTCGACTACCATACCCTCGAGCTCGACCGCCAGAAGAAACTCTTCGACGCCGGCGTCACCAGCCGCGACACAATGCAGCAGGAAGACCAGGCCTACCAGAACTCCAAGGCAGACTACGAGGCCTCCGTCGAGACGCGCAAGGCCTCCCAGCAGCAGCTCGACTACTACACGGTGAAGGCGCCGTTCGACGGCGTGGTGGGCGACATCCCCGTTCACGTCGGCGACTACGTTTCGCCCTCGACAGCACTGACAACCGTGGACGGAAGCAACGACCTCGAAGCCTACATCTACGTCCCCGCCGAGCGCTCCGCCGATATCCGCATCGGCCTGGCCGTCGATCTTACCGACAACAATGGCAAAGTACTCGAGCAGTCGAAGATCGACTTTGTCTCGCCCGAGGTGGACCCCTCGCTGCAGGCGGTGCTGGTCAAAGTGCCGGTGCACGCAACTCCCGAAATTCTCCGCAACGCCCAGTTGGTCAAGGCGCGGGTGGTCTGGGCAATCAAGTCGATGCCCGTGGTTCCGGTGCTGGCTGTCTCCCGCCAGGGCGGTCAGGCATTTGTCTTCGTGGTCCGCAAGCAGGGTCCCATGACCCTCGCCCAGCAGGTCCCAGTTACGCTCGGCGACACCGTGGGCAACTCGTACTCCATCGCCTCGGGTCTGAACGCCGGTGACAAGGTGATTGTCTCGGCCACGCAGTTCCTGGTGAACAACATGCCAGTTGTGCCAATGGGCGGCTGAAAAGCAGCTTCCAGCCTCTAGCCCCTGGCTTCTAGCTGATCTCGTGGGGTTGGAGGTTCAAATCCCCTGCGGGAGAAGCTAGAAGCTAGCCGCTAGGAGCTAGCAGCTAGGAGGGTTTACCGTGTTCGTCGATTTCTTTATCCGCCGGCCTGTCTTTGCCACTGTCTGCGCGCTGCTGATCATCCTCGCCGGCGCCGTCTGCATTCCGAATCTTCCCGTCGCCATGTATCCATCGCTGGCGCCGCCGGTGGTGAGCGTGAGCAGCGCCTACATCGGCGCAGATGCCGAGACCGTCGAGAAGGCCGTCACCATCCCCCTCGAGGAGTCCATCAACGGCGTTGAGGGCCTGCGCTACCTCACCTCCACCAGCACCAACGCCGGCACCAGTTCGGTCACCGCCACCTTCGATTCCGGTTACGACCTCAACGTGGCCGCCATCGACGTACAGAACCGCGTGGCCGCGGTGCAGGGACGCCTGCCCAGCGCCGTCAACACCGCCGGCATCGGCGTCACCAAGACCAGCTATAACTTCGTCTTCGGTGCCGGATTCTTCACTCGCGATGGCCGTTACTCCTCCGAGTTCATCTCCAACTACCTCGATGTTTATGTGAAGGACGCGCTCAAGCGCATTCCCGGCGTGGGCGACGTGATGATCTTCGGCGAGCGCAAGTACGCTATGCGCGTCTGGCTGGACCCGGTCCGGCTGGCGGCGCGCAGCCTCACCGCCACCGACGTGGTCAACGCCCTGATGGAACAGAACGTTGAGATTCCAGCCGGCCAGCTCGGTCAGCCGCCCGCCGACCGGAACCAGGCCTTCCAGATTCCCGTGCGCGTGGTCGGACGGCTGACCAGCCCCGAGGAGTTCAACCGGCTGATCCTCAAGAACTCTCCCAACGGGCTGGTCGAGCTGCGCGACGTAGGCCATGCCGAGGTGGGCGCCGAGAGCTACGCCATGAGTCTCGAGTTTCTGGGCCACGAGGCTTCCGGCATCGGCGTGATGCAGCTCTCCAACGCCAACGCTCTGGATGTTGAGACCCGCGCGCTGGCCGAGCTCAAGGAACTTTCCAAAAACTTTCCCCCCGGTCTCGAATACGCCATCGCCTTCGATGCGACAACCGCGGTGCGCGAATCCATCCGCGAAGTGCTGGTCACCCTGGCCGAAGCCATCGTGATCGTCATTACCGTCATCTTCCTCTTCCTGCTTGACTGGCGGGCCACCATCATTCCGGCCGTCACTATCCCGGTATCGCTCATCGGAACCTTTGCCTTTATCAAGCTGTTCGGGTTCTCCATCAACTCGCTCACCCTGTTTGGCATCACTCTGGCCACCGGACTGGTGGTTGACGACGCCATCGTGGTAATTGAGAATGTCCAGCGCCACATCCACATGGAGCACTCCGACCCGCACGAGGCTACCTCGCGCGCCATGGGAGAGGTCACCAGCGCCGTCATCGCCACCTCGCTGGTGCTCATCGCGGTGTTCGTGCCCGTGTCCTTCTTCCCCGGCACCACGGGTATCCTCTACCGGCAGTTCTCGCTCACCATCGCCTTCTCCATCGCTATCTCCGCCTTCAACGCGCTTACCCTCTCTCCGGCGCTCTCGGCCATGTTCCTGCGCGGCGAGGAGCATCGCCCCCGCCAGCTCGACTTCCTGCATATCCCTCCGGTCTCGCGCGTCTTCGCCGCCTTCATTCACGGCGCCGACCGATTCATCGACTGGATGGCAAGCACCTATGCGCGCGTGATCCACGGCGCGCTCCAGGTCCGATACTTGCTGCTGCTCACGTTCTTCGTTGGCCTCGGCGCCACGGTGTGGATCTACCGCACGGTGCCCACCGGATTCCTTCCCCAGGAGGACCAGGGCTACATGATGGTGATCGTGCAGGCGCCGCCAGGGTCCTCGCTCTCCTACACTACGGCCCTCTCTGAAAAGGCCTCCGCCATCATCGCCCAGAACCCCGACATCGGCGCCCTGTTCTCCGTGACCGGGTTCAACTTCTCTGGAGCCTCCGCGAACGCGGGCATGATGTTCGTAAGCCTCAAATCCCGGGGGCGAGGAGCGGAAAAGGGCCACACCACCGCCGATGTCCTCGTCGACATCGCTCCCAGGCTCCAGCGGCTGATGTTCATGCCCAACGGCGGTCTGGTTGCCGCCTTTCTGCCCCCCGCCGTGCAGGGTGTGGGCACCTACGGCGGATTCCAGTTCATGCTCCAGGATCAGGGCAACAACACCCTCAGCGACCTTGACAGCGTGGCCCATCGCCTCGTCAGTGCCAGCCGCGCCCGCAAGGATCTGACCGGCCTGCTCACCACCTTCTCGGCCAATGACCCGCAGCGGCTCGTGACCATCGACCGTGAAAAGGCCAAGGCCATGAACGTTTCGATCACCCAGATCGCCACCACCCTCAACGTCTTCATGGGCTCGGAGTACATCAACGACTTCGACTACAACAACCGCACCTACCGCGTCTACGTGCAGGCCGACCAGCCCTTCCGCATGAACGAAAGCAGCCTGCACAGCTACTACGTGCGGTCCGACTCCGGAAGCATGGTGCCGCTCGACAACCTGGTCGACGTCAAAGAGAGCTCCGCCCCGCCCGTGATCTCCCACTACAACCTCTTCCGCGCGGTTGAAATCGATGGCTCCCCGGCGCGGGGCTACAGTTCCGGACAGGCGCTCATCGCCATGGACGAACTGGCCAAACAGAACCTGATGCCCGGCATGACCTACCAGTGGACCGGCATCACCCTCGACGAGCTCGAGTCTGCCGGAAAGGCGATCATCATCTTCGGACTTGGCCTCCTGGTCGTCTACCTCACCCTCTCGGCCCAGTATGAGAGCTTTGCTCTGCCCTTCATCATCCTGCTCGCCGTTCCCATGGCCGTCCTTGGCGCGCTCGGCCTCGTTATGCTGCGCGGATACGCCAACGACGTCTACTGCCAGATCGGTCTGGTCATGCTCATCGGCCTCTCGGCCAAAAACTCCATTCTGATCGTCGAGTTCGCCGAGCAGCTCCGCCGCAAGGGCCGCTCCATCGCCGACGCCGCCATTGAGGCCGCCGAGCTGCGCCTCCGTCCCATCCTCATGACCTCCTTCGCCTTCATCCTCGGCGTGCTTCCGCTGGTCTTCGCCTCGGGCTCCGGCGCTCTCGGCAGGCGCTCGGTCGGAACCACCATCGTTGGCGGAATGTTGCTCTCAACGGTGCTCAACCTGGTCTTCATCCCGGTGCTCTACGTCATCCTGAGCAAGCTGCTCAAGCGCGGCGTGGCCAACATCGGCGCAGGACCCGACGAGACCCACGTCGAAGCATAACCAACTTGGGTTTGGCGTCATGCTGAAACGGGCACGGCTGATAGCCGTGCCTGTTTTTCCTGGTCCTCGCATCAGGACACGAGTTTACTCGTGCTGCAAGCGCAGTTTGCTCAGCGCGGGCTTCAGGCCCCGAGGAAATGCACCGACAGTCTCAGCCCTGCTTTGATTTAGAACGGAATCGCTTCAGTCCCGATGCGCGATCACAAAATCCTTGATCCGCTCGTAGACTTCCCCCGTCACGATGCCGCGATCGACGAGATCCAGCTTGCTGCGGTACGGCCGGTAGCGCACAATCCTCTCGGCCCACGGCCGCTTGAGTCCGGGCGCCTTCATCAGCTCATTCACACTCGCATGATTAATGTCGATCCGCGCCCCTGACGCCGGCGCCTTCGCCGAGGTCGGCGGTACCGGCCGGCTGTCTCGGTCCGCGTACTGGGCACGCACTGCCAGACCCGCTGCCAGAAGAACAACCACTGCGATCGAGCCGCGCATACTCACGATTCTCCGTCTCCACCCGCTCTGCGGCAGGAAAATGCCCGCCAGAAATTATTTGACAGCCTGCGACATGCTCCCGTAACTTAAATATAGATGCAGACACACCGCCATCACGGTCACCACCATCACCATGGGACCCCCATGCCGGCGGACTGCTATGGCCTGAACTAACGGCCAGAGAGATCGGGAAACACCAGGCCCGCCGGCATCCCAGCCAGCGGGTTTTTTATTGCCACAGAACCAATCCAAAGGAGAAAAGCTTGGAAAGCATAGACTTTGAAAAGATGGACGGGCTGGTGCCCGGAATCGTGCAGGACGCCCGCACCGGCGAGGTGCTCATGCTCGGCTTCCTCAACCCCACCAGCTACCGGAAAACCCTCGAGTCCGGCTTCGTCACCTTCTGGAGCCGCACCCACCAAAAGCTCTGGATGAAGGGCGAGACCAGCGGCAACCGCCTCAAGATCGTCTCCGCCGCAACCGACTGCGACAACGATACTCTTCTCTTTAAGGTCGAGGTCGAAGGCGACGGCCTCGTCTGCCACGAGGGCACCGTAAGCTGCTTCACCCGTCCCATCGGCATGGAGGCCAACAATGGCAAATAAGCTCCGTCTCGGAATCCCCAAGGGCAGTTTGCAGGACGCAACCGTCGCCCTCTTCAAACGCGCAGGCTGGAACATCTACGCCGACGGCCGCTCTTACTTCCCCTCGGTCGATGACGCCGAGATCGAGTGCATGTTGATCCGCGCCCAGGAGATGGCCCGCTACGTCGATCACGGCGTCCTCGACGCCGGACTCACCGGCATCGACTGGGTCGTCGAAAGCGGCCTCGACCTCACCAGCGTCACCACCCTCACCTACGCCAAGACCAGCCGCCGCAAGGTGCGCTGGGTCCTCGCCGTGCCCGAAGCCAGCAGCTTCCAGAAGGCCGAAGACCTCGAAGGCAAGATCGTCGCTACCGAACTCGTGGAAGTCAGCAAGCGCTACTTCGCCGCCAAGGGTGTCAACGTCAAGGTTGAGTTCAGTTGGGGCGCTACCGAAGTCAAGCCGCCCATGCTCGCCGACGCCATCGTCGAGGTTACTGAAACCGGCTCCTCGCTCAGGGCCAACAACTTGCGGATCATCGATACGGTGATGGAGAGCGAGACCCACCTCATCGCCTCCAAAAACGCCATCGCCGACCCCTGGAAGAAGCAGAAGATCGAACAGATCGCCACCATGCTCCGCGGCGCAATCGACGCCCAGTCGCTGGTCGGCCTCATGCTCAACGTCGAGCAGAAGAATCTCGACGCCGTGCTCAAGGAGCTGCCCGCCCTAAACTCGCCCACGGTCTCCCAGCTCTCCAACTCCCAGTGGGTCGCCGTCAACACCATCCTCGAGGAGCGCGTAGCCCGCGACGTAATCCCGCGCCTCAAAGCCGCCGGCGCAACCGGCATCGTCGAGTACCCGCTCAACAAGGTTGTACTTTAACGAGTAGCGCCGGTCTTCAGACCGGCTGTAGCGAGGGTCTCCAGACCCTCGCACAGCAAACCAACCAAGGAACACTGCCCCAGGTCTCGATTTTTCAAACTTGGGAACCACGAACCTCAACCAGCCACGCTCAACCAGGCAATAGAAGGGGGTGCCCCATCCAAACCACGTTCTTTGTGGTTTGGGTGGGAGAGATCGACACTCAACAGGCACTCTCAACCAACCACGAAACCTGACAACTGATCACTGATCCCTGACTACTGAATATGAAGCTCATCCGCACCACTGGCCGCAGCGCCGAACAAACCGAGGTCACTATCCGCCAACTCGAACGCCGCGGCGGCGCGGCCCTCGATGCCGTACTCCCCGCCGTACGCAAGATTGTCACCGACGTGCGCAAACGCGGCGACCGCGCCTTGCTCGCTTACGCATCGCAGTTCGACGGCCTCTCGTCACCCGCCGCGCTCCGCATCCCGCCCGAAGAGATGGCAACGGCGTGGGACTCGATCTCGCCCCCCATGCGCGACGCCCTCCAGACGGCTGCGAAGCAGATCCGCGCCTTCGCCAAACGTCAGCTTCCGAAATCATGGAGCGCAACGCCAGTTCCCGGCCTCACCGCCGGCCAACTAGTCCGCCCCCTTGACGCCGTAGGTTGCTACGTTCCCAGCGGCCGTCATCCTCTGCCCTCCACACTGCTCATGACGGCCATCCCTGCGCAGACGGCCGGCGTCCCGCGTGTCGTGGTCGTTTCGCCCAAGCCCGCGCCTGAAACTCTAGCCGCAGCGCATCTTCTTGGCATCACCGAGTTCTATCGCCTCGGCGGAGCCCACGCCGTGGCCGCGCTTGCTTACGGCACTCAAACCATCCAGCGCGTCCAAAAAATAGTAGGCCCCGGCAACCTCTTCGTCACCGCCGCCAAGCGCCTCATCGCCTTTGACTGCGCTATCGACATGCTCGCCGGTCCCACGGAAGCTGTCGTCACCAGCGAAACCGGCAACGCCGCCGAGATCGCCGCCGACCTCGTTGCCCAGGCCGAACACGATCCCGAAGCCATGTCCATCTTCATCACCACGCGCATCGATCTCGCCCGCGCCGTCGTCGCCGAGGCAAAGCTTCAGTCGAATTCGAACCAAGTCGCGCGTCAGTCACTTACTCGCTACGGCCTCGCCATCGTCGCGGCCAACGTCAATGAAGCCCGCGAGCTAACCAACCGCATCGCGGCCGAGCATCTCACCGTCGATGCGACCGCCGACCTCGACTGGGTTACCAGCGCCGGCTCGGTCTTCATCGGCCGCTGGTCCGCGCAGCCCATGGGCGACTACATCTCGGGCCCCAATCACACCCTGCCCACCGGCGGCATGGCCCGCATCCGCGGCGGCCTCAGCGTGAATGATTTTGTAAAGCTCATCACCGTGCAGGAGTACAACGCCCAGGCCCTCCGCACGCTCGGCCCCAAAGCCGCGCTGCTCGCAGACGCCGAAGGACTCACCGGACATGCCGCTGCCATTCGCGCAAGAATCAAATCAGGGAGGCCCCGTGGCTGAAGCCCTCAAATCCGTCTCGCCCAGTCCCCGCGAACGCGTTCGCGCCATGATGGAGTATCACCCACCCCTCGGCTGCCGCGACTCGCTCCGCCTCGACTTCAACGAGAACACTCTGGCCTGCTCGCCGCGCGTGCGCGAGGTCCTCGGAGCTATCTCCGCCGGCTCGCTCACTCGCTATCCCGAGCGCGCGCCCGTTGAAGCCAAGGTCGCCGCGTATCTCAAGCTTCAGCCCGAGCAGGTCGCACTCACCAACGGCGTCGATGAGGCCATCCACGTTCTCTTTGAGACCTTCCTCGAAGCCGGCAACGAACTCCTCCTCCCCGTACCGACGTACACCATGTACGAGGTCTACGCCTCTGCGACCGATGCGCAGGTCATCGCCGTTCAGGCTGACGACGACCTCAACTTCCCCTTCGAGAGACTGCTGGCCGCCATCACTCCGCGCACCAAAGTGATCGCCATCGCCAATCCCAACAGCCCTTCCGGCACCGCCACTACGCGCGAACTGCTCACCGCCATCGCTCTCAAGGCGCCGCAAGCCATCGTACTCGTCGATGAAGCCTACTACCACTTCCACGGCGAGACCGTCATCGACCTCGTCGGTGTAATTCCCAACCTAATCGTTGCGCGCACCTTTTCCAAAGCCTACGGCCTCGCCGGTCTCCGCATCGGCTTGCTCGCCGCGCCCGTCGAACTTATGAAGTGGATGCGCCGCGTTCTCTCGCCTTATAGCGTCAACTCGGTCGCCCTCGCCTGCCTTCCTGCCGCCATCGATGACGAGACCTACCTGCGCTGGTACATCGACGATGTGCTCGCCGCACGCAAAGAGTTCGAAGCCGCGCTCGACGAGTTAAACATCCGCCGCTGGCCCAGCAGTGCAAACTTTGTCCTCGTCGATATCGGCGCACAGCATAAGGAGTTCGTCCGCCACATGCGCGAAGCCGGTGTCCTCGTCCGCGACCGCTCCAACGATCCCGGCTGCGATGGCCGCGTCCGCATCACCATCGGCACCCAGGTCCAAATGAAGTCCGCAATCACAGCCCTCAACGCAACCATGGCCGCCCTGCGGCAGGAGGCGCGATGACAACGAAAAAAGCTACCAAAGCTAACAGCCGTATCGCCGCCTTCGAGCGTAAAACCACCGAAACGCAGATCGCGATCCGTCTCACCATCGAGGGAGGCGGCCGCTACAACATCTCGACCGGCATCCGCTTCTTCGACCACATGCTCGAGCTCTTCACCCGTCACGGCGCATTCGACCTCGACCTCAAGTGCACCGGCGATCTCGACGTCGACCAGCACCACACCGTCGAAGACGTCGGCATCGCTCTCGGCGAGGCCTTCAACACCGCCCTCGGCGACAAGCGCGGCATCCTCCGCGCCGGATATTTCGTCATGCCCATGGACGAGACCCTCGCCATCGCCGCCATCGACCTCAGCGGCCGCGCCGCATACGCTGTCGACACCAAGGTACGCACCCGCCTCGTCGGCGACCTGCAATCCGAACTCGTAACCGACTTCTTTGAAGGCTTCGCCCGCGGCGCACGCGCCAACGTCCACGTCAAGACCATGTACGGCCGTTCCAACCACCACAAGATCGAAGCCATCTTCAAAGCCTTCGCCCGAGCTCTCCGCGTAGCCTGCTCCCGCGACAAACAGCTAGGCAAGATGCTGCCCAGCACCAAAGGCTTGCTTTAGCCCCGATTTTCGCCAACTTGCCAACTAGCCATGTCCGCGCAGCGGACGCCGACTCGCTAACTAGCTGACCCACTGACTTGCTGACTCGCTAACTCGCTGACTTGCTAACAAGAGGCCCCATGCGCGTAACCGTAATCGACTACAAAGCCGGCAACCTCACCTCGGTGCTCAAGACTCTGCGCCACCTCGGCGCGGAGCCCGTCGTCACCGACGGCGATCTCTCGCTGGTCGAATCCGCCGAGCGCATCGTCCTGCCCGGCGTCGGCCACTTCGCCGCCACCGAGCGGCTCGACCGAACAGGATTGACCGCAGCCATCAAAGCAGCCATCGCCCGCGGCATCCCCTTCCTCGGCATCTGCGTTGGCATGCAGTGGCTCTACGCGGGCTCGTCGGAAGCCCCCGACCAGCCCGGCCTCGGCGCATTCTCCGAGTCCTGCATCCGCTTTCCCGACGGTTTTGAGAAGGTCCCCCACGTAGGCTGGAACTCGCTCGACGTGCAGCCCCACTCGCGCCTCCTCGCCAACATCCACGCCGGCGAATTCGTCTACTTCACGCACTCCTTCCACGGCCCCGTAACTGCAGACACCGCCGCCATCACGCACTACATCGAGCCCTTCGCCGCCGCCATCGAACGCGATAACGTAATGGGCGTACAGTTTCACCCCGAGAAGTCCGGCGAAACCGGCCTCAAGATTCTTACCAACTTCCTCAACTGGAAAGAGCAATAGAAGAATGCTGACCAAGCGCATCATCGCCTGCCTCGACGTCCACGCCGGCCGTGTCGTCAAAGGCGTTCAATTCGTCGATCTCATCGACGCCGGCGACCCGGCCACGCAGGCCGCCCGCCACGCCCGCGAAGGCGCCGACGAGATCGTGCTGCTCGACATCACGGCCACCCACGAAGGCCGCGCCACGCTGCTCGATACCGTAAGCCGCACCGCAAAGGCGCTCTTCGTTCCCTTCTGCGTCGGCGGCGGCATCCGTTCCGCGCGCGACGCCGAACAGGTCTTCGAGGCCGGTGCCGACAAGGTCTCCATCAACTCCGCCGCTCTCGCTGACCCCTCGCTCATCGGCGCAATCGGCGCAAGCTTCGGTTCGCAGGCGGTAGTCGTCGCCATCGACGCCCGCCGCGACCCCAACGCCGCCGACCCCGTCCGCGACGCCGAAGTCTTCGTCCACGGCGGACGCAAGCCAATCGGACGCCGCGTCGTCGAGTGGGCCCGCGAAGCCGAAGATCGCGGCGCTGGCGAGATTCTGCTCACCTCAATGGACTCGGACGGCACCCGCGCCGGCTTCGACTGCGAACTCACCGCCGCAGTCAGCGAAGCCGTCGGAATTCCCGTCATCGCCTCCGGCGGCGCGGGCACCGTCGCCCACTTTGCCGATGTCTTCGGCCGCGGCAAGGCCCACGCGGCGCTTGCGGCAAGCATCTTTCACTTCGGCGTCTCCACATCGCGTTCGCTCAAAGAAGAACTCGCCAAGTCCGGCATCCCCGTGAGGCTTCCATGCTGATTCCTTCCATCGATTTATTGGGCGGCCGCATCGTCCAGCTAGTGCAAGGCCAGAAACTCAAACTCGCCTTTGACGACTTCGACTTCTGGATCGAGAAGTTTTCCAAATACCCAATGGTCCAGCTCATCGACCTCGACGCCGCCATGCGCCAGGGTGACAACTCCGCTCTCGTCGAGCAAATCTCGAAGCGCCTGCCCGTGCAGGTCGGCGGCGGCATCCACACTGTCGAGCGCGCCCAGCAAGTCCTCGCCTCAGGAGCGCATCGCGTCATCATCGGCTCGGCTCTCTTCACCGCCGAGGGCAAAGTCAACACCGATTTCGCCGCCACACTCGCCGCCGCCATCGGTGCGGACAAAGTCGTAGCCGGCATCGACACCAAAAACGGCCGCATCGCCGTCAAAGGCTGGAAGGCGGAAGTCAATCTAACGCCCGACGACGCCATTCCCGCACTCAACCCCTACGCCTCGGCCTTTCTCTACACGCACGTCGATGGCGAAGGCATGATGCAGGGCTTTCCCATCGACGTTGCAGCGCGCCTTCGCAAGCTCACCGCGCGCCAGCTCATCGTCGCCGGCGGCATCCGCAGTCAGGAAGAGATCGATCAGCTCCACGCGCTGAACGTTGATTGTGTCGCAGGCATGGCGGTCTATACCAACTTGTTAGCAGTCTGAGCTGCGGCTGCGCGGCTCCAGTCGCGCAGGCCCAGCACCGCCAGCACCACCAGCCCCGCATAAAGCAGTGCGGTCAACCATAAATCTTTGTAGATATATTCACCGATATAGATCAGATCCACCACGATCCAAAGCCACCAGTTCGAGATGTGTTTACGCGCGCCCCACCAGCTTGCAACCAGCGAGTAGCTGGCCAACGCCGCGTCCAAATGCGGCAGCGCGGCTCCGATGCGCACCATCAAGGCGCCCAGCAGAACCGCTCCCACCGCTCCTGCGGCTAGGCCCGTGAAACAGCCGCGCGGACTCAATGAAACTATACGCACATCGCCTTCTTCTGCAATTCCGCGCCACCAGTACCACCAACCGTACAGCGTGAACGCGACAAAGAAAAGCTGAAGAATGCTATCCGAAAATAGACGCGCCTGGTAGAAGACGATGAAATAGAGAACGTCCGCCACCAGCGTTACCGGCCAGCAGATCAGCAGCCTTCGCGTTGTGAGCCAGATGCCCAATACGGTTGTGATCAGGCCTGCAAGCTCCAGCCCGTGCGTGGCGAGATAGGTGAGCGCGGCCGTCATGAACATATCCTTCGCGCATCGGTCCAGCAGCGCAGCGCATCCAGCAGCCGTCCGCCTTGCCGCGACGAGAACCAGCGCGCATGGCCCACAAGATACCCGTCGTAGGCCATCCCCGCGCTCTCCTCCGAATTCAACACGGCAAGAAAATAGTCCGCCTCAGTCAGCGCAAACTCGGCGTGGCACAGCGCCGTCATTGGTGCCAGCGCTGTGGCTTCTTCTCTAGTAAGCGCGCGCACGGACTCGTAGCCCGCTAGCAGCGCTTCCAGATGATCTAAGTAGATCGGCGCCTCATCGGGCCTGTCAGGATGCTCCACGAGTGCGAGCCAGCCCACCATGCTGCGCTCGATGGCGTGGGCCAGGTCGTGCACGGCATTGGTGCGGTCGGCAAGTCCGAAGTCGATGACGGCCGTAGCGCGCGCGTGTTCGCCGCTTCCTTCCCACAAAAGATTCGAACCATGCAGATCGTTGTGCGTCCAAAGCGGTTCAAGATGCGGCAGCAGCGGCAGCAACCCGGCGTGAAAGGGCGCGAGCAGTTCAAGAGCCTGCTCGGCTGCGGTTCGCACACCCGCGTGATTACAGAGCGCGGGCCTCGCGTTGAGATACTCCTTCATTGCGGCGACTGGATCCTTCGCCGCGAAGATAGTGAAGCCGGCAACCAGTGGCTGCACTTTGCGAGGCGGCGCGCCAAATCCCTCGGCCGCTTGATGCAGAAGCGCAAGCGAGCGCCCAGCTTCGAAGGCATGGGCGCGGCATGAGAAAGGCGTCCACGAGATGGCGTCGGCGTAGAGATCTTCACCGCGAGCGTGATCGTGCACCTCATACGTCCAGCGCCCTGTCTCGACCGCTGACTCGCCGGCGTCGTTGCGCAGAACCCGTGCAACTGGGGCGCCGGCGGCATAGAGATGCGCCAGAAGATAATGCTCCTCCATCAACCCGGCTCGGTCGCGAACTGTGCGAGCGTGGCGCTTGACGAACACTGGACCGCGGGCTGTGCCGACAACCGCGGCGGCGGAAAGTGGCCGAGGACTGTGAAAGCGAATTCCAAGCGGTGGGCCTAATTGCCCATAGCCCTCAAACAGCGGACACAGCTCGGCAATCGTAAGCGGAGGCCAGTCAGGCGCCACCAGCCTGCCATCGAGTCCGTGCGCCTTGACCTCTTTGCTCATAGTCCCGCTGTCCGCTTCCGCCTGATAGCAATCCCCTGGTCCCTGGTCCCTTCAAAATGTGTAATGCACCGATGCCCGCACCCAAGCCGGCGCGCCCAGCCACAGGTACGAGTCGCCGCCGTTGCCGCCAGTGTCGGACCAGTACTTCTTGTCGGCGATGTTCGACGCGTAGATGCGGAAGCTCATGTGTCCCCGTTCGCCGCCCGGCGTGTAGCGTAGCCCCAGGTTAAAGAGATTGTAGGCGGGCACGCTGATTGCATCGTCGCGCGTAGCCTCCTTGCGCGAGGTAAAGCTCCAGCCCGGCATCAAATAAAGTCCCTTCCAGTGCGGCAGTCGAACATCCGCAAACGCCGTAGCGTGCAGACGGGGAACATTAATGACCTGCCGATTGTCGTAGGCCGGTGTGCCTGTAGCAGTTGATTGAGCGCTGATCGCTGCAACCGATGCGGTCAGGTGCAGCCAGCTTGCAGCCCTGCCCTCTGCATTCACCTCAAAACCGTTGTGCGACTCCCGGCCCTCCTGCTCGAAGCAAAGATCGCCCGCATTGGCGGACTGGCACGGTCCCTCGGGTCCGGCAACAATCTTCGGGTAAAAGAACGGCGCGTGCATGTGAAAGTAATCCGCGCTGATGAGAAAGTCTTGCGCGCGCTCATACTTCATGCCCACCTCCACTTGGCGCGTGCGGAAGGGGGAGAGAAACTGGCTCGAATCGTCCGCCCACCACGGACCCTGCGGGCCTAGCGAGAGCAGCACGGCGTAGTTGCCGTAGAGCGTGAGGCCGGCGGCGGGATTGAATGTGGCTGCGAACTGCGGCAACCACACTGGCTGGTCGGTCGGCTGCATCGGCGCGGTCGAGTCGGTCGCGTGCGCCGAGTAGTTATGATCGTGCAGCAAATCGTACCTGCCGCCCGCAACGAGTTGAATGCGCCCCGGAAGTTGCACGCGATCCTGCAGCACCGCCGAAGCCTGATGGCTGTCTTCCCAAAGAGCGCGAGGACCGGCCTGGTCCGGTGTATTCGTAATCGAATCGATCTCGATCGGATAGGCGGCCAGAGACTGATAGATATTCTCCGATCCAATATAGGCGTAGACTGCGCCGTCCTGAATGTTGTCCGGAGCGCTCGGAAGTGGCTGGCCCGGCATCTGCACTTTGCGCTGGAACAGCTCACCTCCGGCCGTAATGAAATGCGTTACCTTGCCCGTCTTTACTTGTCCCATCGTCATCGCCTCGGCCACCGCATCGGTCCGCAGTTCGCCCGGATTGCGATAGTCGTAGATGTCGTAGGTTCCGTCCGGCGCAAAGAAATAGCTCGGCGCGAGTCCCGAAGCGCATGATGCTTCGTATCCGCAGCCGTAGGCAAAGATTACGTTGTCCTGAATCAATGAATGGCTCAGGCCCGCCTGCGCAAAGGCCGTCCACTTCGGCGAGAGAGTCACGTTCAGCCGCGCACCGGTATTGAAAGCGTCGTAGGTATCGGGCGGCATCCACGACTGGAAGCCAAGCATCGTCGAGCGGAAGACTTTGCCGATGTCGGGAAGCGTTTCGCCGCCCAACAGTTGATAGCCGCTGCCATCTGCCTCTGTCTTGTGCTGGTACTCAAAGTTGCCGCGGAGCGTTGCCTTGGGCCCGATCTTCCACTCTGCCTCGGCGGCGCCCATGGCGCGCCAGCCATCCGTACCCTGCATGTACGTCGCAATCCGTTCGCCCGCCAGATTCAACCGCAGACCCACCTGTTTTCGGCTTCCAAAGTAGCGTCCCAGATCCGCGGTTCCATACGCCGTTCCATACTGATCGGTGGCCAGATCGAAGGCGCGAATCAGTTCGACCGGCTTGGTTGCGTAGTTGATCAGTCCGCCACCCGCCGCAACTCCGCTCTCAAGTCCTGCAAGACCGTTGAGAACCTCGACACGCTCCTTGTTTTCGAGCGGCACATCCTGCTCGCCGGCGATCGTCATGCCGTCAATCTCAAGCCCCGTCGCCAGGTCGATCGGAAAGCCGCGAATCTCGTACCAGCCGTAGTAGCCCACCGGCACATAGTCGTCCTCTACCGACGCATCGTTCTTCACCACATCGGAAAGCAGCCGCGACACCTGGTTGTTCATCAGATCCCGCGTAATCACGCTCGCCGAAAGTGGCGCGTTCTGGAGTGGCTGGCTCTCCAGGCCCCCCACGGTCACCGTCTCAGGCAGATAGTCCGCGTTGGCTTCGCCGTGAACCACAACTGTCGTTGTAACCCGGGCCGGCTTCTGGCTCTGGGCCGCCGGTGCTGGCTGCTGGGCCAACAGCCTCACGGAGAATGCCGCGGACAGAGCCATCACCATCAAGAGGTGGGGGGCGGCACGTTGCGCGATCTTCGTCCGCAAGAGTTGTAACCGAAAGTTGCGAGCTGAAAACGCCATGGCAATATCCCGTTTCCTTCTGCTGAAACAAAGGGACAGGAACGCCAAAAAAGAAGATGCCGCCTGACTTTCGAATAGGGATTGGAAATCTCCCCACGCCGGCATTATCCGGATCGGGTTCGAGGGTATCTTCTCAGCCCCGCTCTACCGCGGAGCACCCCTGTTTCAACAATTCCGATTGGAACACGCCGGCATGGGAATTGCAATCCCGGCCGGCTCCAGCCATCTCGACTTAGCTGCTCGACAGCGAGACCAGCGGCTCTGGTTCCTCGGCCGGGCTGGCAGGCTGGGTCTGGCCCGCCAACTCGCTCACCGTAGCCTCATCGAGGATTCCGAACATCGCTTCTTGGGCCCGGGACCACACCGGGTGGGCCGGACAAAACCCGCTGCGGTGGCACGGCCTGCCTTCCAGCAGGCAAATATTCAGATGCACGGGGCCATCGATCGCCTCAATCACCGTCCGGATCGTCGCCAAATTGCCCGCAGGCGAAATCTCAAACCCGCCCGACTGTCCCCGCCGCGAATCCACCAGCCCCCCGCGCACCAGCGCCTGCAGCACCTTCGAAAGAAAGCTCTCCGGTGCATCCGCCGAGGCCGCCAACGAAGTCAGTGACTGGCGCTTGCCCGCGGGAGCGGCTGCAAGAGCGATCATCACCCGCACTCCGTAATCTGCCGCGCGGGTTAACTGCATGGAAGAGTTGATTCTAGCCATCGATTAGCCTCAGGCAGAAACGCCACCCAGCCTTTCGGCCGCTGGTCTGTCGCCTGTTTCAAGACGTGCCTCTAAGAAAGGCTAGATGAGCAACGTGTAGATTAAGGTGATCCCTATCACAGCTCCCTTATCGTTTCACCATATCTGCGCTCGTTCCATCTTCCGGGCAGGCCTGGATCTCCCTCCCCTCCTCAAGCGGCTCCCGTCCAGCAACTCAGTCTACAGCCATCAGGAACATACAAGATCGCGAATCGACACAAATTGCACAAACGTGCATGAATATGAAACGGGGTCGCGAAGCGCCTCGGTTCAATGCCTCAATCTCCAGTGAAATCCTGACGCTCAGGTGTGTGCGTACCGGAGTGGAATCATAGGCGTAAGCATTTGTAAATAAACGAGTTAAAAAGGTACTGTACAGGGCCGTGATTCCTTGCAAATGCACAGTACCGTACCGAACGTAGACGGTGGATATTTGCAGACCTACAATTCGCACCATTGATCTCCGGAAGAGTTACACAGGGCTTCATCTTCGGCTTTTTCGCAACAGAGCCGCGTGTTCACTCATCGAGGACCGGGAAATTTGCCACCCTGCAGCGGCGTTTGCAACCTGCAGAACGCCCTGTGATGTGCAGTTCTCGTCATTCTGAGCCGTCATAACTTGGTTCAGCTCACCGTGCAGGGGCAGTTGAGAGTGAAGTTCGCCCTGGAAGCACTCAAAGCAGACTGCTGGCATGAACGGTAAATGGCCGCGGTCAGCGGTAATCACCCTGGTAGCCCAGAGAGGCTTCATAGCCCCGCAGGCGCTCCCGGCCAACAGATGTAACAACTGAAGGAAAGGACCACAATGACTATGAGAGTTCAACAACCTGAGGCCAGGTTCTCTCAAAGAATGCTGTCGCTCGTCGGTTTGGCGACCGCATTCTGTCTTTTGGTAGCGATGTTCGGCGTTATGCCCGCCTCGCTCCAAGCGCAAACTTCTTACGGATCTATCACCGGTACGGTCACGGACGCCTCCGGCGGCGTGATCCCCAACGCAACCGTCACGGCAACCAATACCGGCACCAATGAAAAGCACGTGGTTAAGACCAGCGCAGCGGGCGAGTACCGCGTTGTCAGCCTCAACCCGGCCCAGTACAAGGTCGAGGTCAGCGCTCCCAACTTCAAGCGCTTCGTCCAGGACATCGTCACCGTTCAGGTCGGCACCACCACCACCCTGAACGCAAGCCTCCAGGTCGGCGCGGCCTCTGAGACCGTCGAAGTCACCACCGAGGCTCCCCTGCTCCAGACCGACTCCGGCTCCGTCGGCGACCAGGTCGAGGGCAAGATCGTCCAGGAGATGCCCCTCAACGGCCGCAACGTCATGAACCTGCTCGCGCTGGTTCCCGGCGTCGTGCCCCAGCAGAGCACCTCCGGCGCGCCCGCCGGCAACGCCGCCCTCACCGGCCCCTTCCACACCTACGTCAACGGCTGGGGCAACTACGCCATCGGCGGCGGCATCGCCAATGAGAGCGCCCAGTACATCGACGGCGCCGGCAACAACATGCTCGGCGGCAACTCCCCCGCACTCGTCATGACCCAGGACATGGTCCAGGAGTTCAAGGTTGAGAGCGGAGCGGTCAGCGCCGAGTACGGCCACTTCGGCGGCGGCGTCATCAACATGACCTCCAAGAGCGGCACCAACCAGTTCCACGGCGCACTCTATGAATACGTCCGCAACACCATCCTCAACGCCAACGACTTCGTCTCCGACGCCAACGGGCTCGGAAAGTCGCCCTTCCACCAGAACCAGTACGGCGCAGTCATTGGCGGACCCATCAAGCGGGACAAGGCCTTCTTCCAGTTCTCCTGGGAGAATTACTCCATGCATAAGTCCCAGGGCAATACCGAATATGTGCCAACCAAGGCCATGAGGGGAGAGGATACCGCCTACCCCAATTACGCGATCATCAAGAATCCTAACTTCTCGAGCGGCAGCTGCCCGGGAATCCTGGTGGGAACCGGCGGCAACGGCATACCCAGTGGTTCGGCCGGCATCCCGCTGACCTGCATCTCTAAGGTAGCCAACGTCATGAAGGGATTCTTCGCATATCCCAACATTGCAACCAACTCGCAGGGCAAGAACTTCGCCGATCAGCCCATCGCCGGCGACGACGCCTACCAGTACAACGTTCGCATCGACTACAACCTCGGCAGCAAGCAGCGCATCTTCGGGCGCTACACCAAATGGCATATGCAGGACATCGGCGAGAACGACTTCGGCGGAAAGCCCGGCAACACCATCTCCGCTGACTTCGGCGCAACCGGCAACCAGTCCAGCAACATCGTCCTTGGCGACACCATCACCATCAATCCCACCACCATCGCCGACGTCCGCGTCGCTTACATGCGCGACCACTTCTGGAACTACGGTTCCGCGCAGGGCTCCTTCGACGTCACCAAGTTTGGCACCGCCGCATGGAACAAGCTGGCCACGGAGATGTCCTTTAAGGAAACCCCGATCTTCGGCCTCATCGGTTCGTATGGCTTCAACGGGCCTTGGAACATCCCCGTCGGCGCAAACCAGATCGACACCTACGAGGCTTTCTCGCTCAACTACAGCATCACCAAAATCATCGGAAAGCATACCTTCAAGGTCGGCGGCGAGTCAGAACTCCGCGACCACAGCGGTATCGGAAACTATGCCTGGGACGGCGGCCAGACCATGTACTTCGGCTTCGGCCCCTTCGGCGACGAGTGGGGTTCCTTCTTGCTCGGCGCTTTCGGCTCCGACAACTTCCACACCGTCAAGAACTCCTTCTCCATGGATAAGTCGAACGGCGCTTACATCACCGACACATGGCGGGTCAGCCCCAAGCTCACCCTCAACCTCGGTATCCGCTGGGATATCCCGGGCGGTATCTTCGAGAAGAAGGACCGCATCACTGTCTTCCTGCCCAACACCTTCGATACCAACAGCGGACTTCAGGGCGCGCTGGCTCTCACCAACTCGCCTCTGTATAGCCCCCGCACCGTCTCCCCGGTCAAGTGGGACCTGCTCGGACCTCGCGCCAGCTTCGCGTACACTCTGAGCAACTCGCTCGTAGTCCGCGGCGGCTACGGCCTGTCCGCCATTCCGCCGGACATGCCCATCGGCCTCATGGCCTTCAACTCCCCTGTCAGCGGCGTAGATACTACCTGCCAGGGCAGCGCTACCAACAACTGGGACAGCCCGTGCACGGATAGAAACAACGTCCTCATCCAGCCGCTCGGCCGTTCGGACATGAATCCCAGCCACGTCTTCTACAACCAGTTCTTGCAGTCGCCTGTTCCCACCAACAAGTATCCCTACATGCAGCAGTGGAACCTCGCGCTGAGCAAGCAGTGGAAGGGTGAAATCCTCACCGAACTCCAGTACGTCGGCTCCAAGGGAACCAAGCTTCCCTCCACCGGCGTTGGAACCGGCACCGGCGGCTCTTTCACAAGCATCGATCAGCTCGATCCCAAGTACTACTACATGGGCCATGCCGCACTCGCGGCAAACGCTACCTGCGCCAAGACCGGCACTGTCATCTCTGTCGGAAGCTGCCTCCAGGCCTTCCCGCAGTACTCCGGCGTCCTTGACACAGGCGCAAACAGCGGCGACCAAACCTACGAAGCCATCTCGCTCGTTTCGAGCAAGCGCTTCAAGACCGGTGGCGTCATCAACGCCAACTACACTTACTCGCACATCATCGGCGATACAGACCAGCCCGGCTTCGGCGGCGGCGCGAACTGGCAGAACTTTGCCAATCCGGCCAGCGAGAAATCCATCGGCTCCTTCGACGTAAAGCACCGCGCCATCGTCAACTACGTTCTCGACCTGCCCTTCGGCAAGGGACAGAAATGGCTCAACGAAGGCGGCGTTACCAACGCGGTCCTCGGTGGATGGCAGGCCAACGGCATTACGACCCTCCAGTCGGGATTCCCCTACTCCTTCGCCAACTCCGGCGCAGACAGCACCCTCTTCCAGAGCGGTCAGAACTTCTCCAACGTCTGGGGCGCGGGTTCCGCGCGGCCTGACATTCTGCCCGGCTGCAACCTCAACAACGGCCTCAGCTACCTGCAGAAGTATCAGCAGAACGCGTTCTTCAACAAGGCCTGCCTCGTGCCGGCGGGTACTTCCGCACCCGGGGCTACCCAGACCGACAAACAGATGCTGATGTTCGGCAATGCTCCGCGCAACACCGATGCCATCCGCAGCCAGGCCCTCATCAACTTCGACTTCACCCTGGGCAAGAACGTAGCCATCACCGAGCGCTACAAACTGGCCTTCAAGGCGGAGTTCTTCAACATCTTCAACCACCCCATCTTTGGCAACGCTACCTCGGATATCGCCAGCGGCTCATATGGCCAGGGTAGCCCCAACAACCAGCAGCGCCTGACCCAGCTCAGCCTGCGCCTCAACTTCTAACCGTTCCATCAACCAAAAGGGCGAGAGGGTTCACTCCCTCTCGCCCTTTCTCTTTGCCCAACTCTCCTCAACCCACCACTCTCAACCCACCACTCTCAACCACCCACTCCGAACCAACCACGAAAATGTCTGCCCGCCCTTGCCGATTAATTCCCCAGATCTGACATCCTGAAACTATGCATCGCAAAATCAGCCCGGCAAATCATAACTTCTTTGAAATCTGCACTTACATCCATCGAAAACAGCAACGCTTTTCTTTTCATACACTTGCAAAATCAACCTGCAATACAAACCCAAAATGCGGCGCTGAATATGCAAATAACTCACCTATTTTCAGACGGTTACTAATAACTCATTCAGAATCGACACTTGCGCGATGCATGGCTCATAACCCACTTGTTTTCATACTCTTTACATTCTGTTACACAAATCTGCCACCCACACCATCCAGACCCTCCAATCGCCCCGCAAGGGCTGACCGGAGCGGCAAGACTCGCTTGTGCGGTAGGCCAGGGTTTTATCTCTGGCATCAAGGCAACAGAATCGACGCAGGGTTTCGGCCCCAGTCGGATATTCCTCTCGACCTGCTGGTGCCGAGGTACGCAAAGCCACATTCACTCGCGAACTCTTCCATTCCCCTGACAATCGATACAACCTGGGAGGCGTCCATCGAGAAGCACGGAAAGGAGGACCGAACCCCGCCACAATATTTCACGCTGGGAGTTGCCGGTTATTTCCACGATTTCAATACACTGAAAGTATCGGAGCCGGAGATTCCAGCTTGGAGCCTCCCATGAGACAGCGCCATCTGCGGCTGGGAGCAGAAAAATACCTCTAAGTTATTGAAAATGCGATAGAACGCTCGAAAGTATTGATTCTGGGATAGATAGCCCGTTTGAAAATATTTAACTCGTTGATTCCAAAGGTCCCCGACCCGAGGTATGGGTGGGGGGATATCGGGGGGCAGAGATGCGAACCGGGCGCGTCCCTGAAATCTTGTGCCGCGAAGATATCCGGCTTAGATGCCGCTGCTCGCCCGGCAGCGACTTCTTGGCCGGTATCCGCTGCTCCAACGTCACGTAGCTGTACATCGCCTGCTGCTGCTCGTCATCTCCACGCATACTTCCTATACAATTCAATCCCCTGTGCAGAAACAGTGACTCCGTAGAGAGTTTCGCCGCAGCCTGTAAAGTCCGGGCCTTGAAAAGAAGCCACTTGCGGCACGAGTAAACTCGCGTCCTGATTCAGAACCCGCCTGTCTCCGAGTTACGTAACAGCCTCTTTCGCGTGGGGAAGCGAACAAGATACAACTTCCAAGTCCCGTGGGGACGACGCAGTCGCTGAAAGGACACGGCCTCAGCCGTGCCGCAAATGGTGCAACATTAGCGCGGGCTTTACAACCCGCTTCTTCGACCTGAGATGAGGTTAATGACCAGGACGATGAGCGCGACTACGAGGAGGAGGTGAATGAGGCTGCCGGCGATGTGGAAGCTGAAGCCGAGCAGCCAGAGAACCAGGAGGATGACAAAGATCGTCCAGAGCATAGGGATTCCTTCTCTACGCCGCGTGCGCCCGGGAGCGGAAGTCGGTCTCGGGCGCACGCAAGGCATTCACGCGCATCTGTTAGTTGGAGGCGATGGCTTTCGCCTTGGCGCCCCGGACTGCATCGAGGAACGCATTTGCCGCGGCCGGCGCGGCCACCTCGCCATGCAGAACACTGTGCGAGGAGACGTCATGGCCGTAGAAGACGTTCATCGAATCGTCGTCGCGGCGAACATCGGCCCCGGTCAGGGTAAGCCCGGCAAAAGCGCCCTTGGCGCGCGAGTAGGTGAGAACTTCCATATTCAGCTTCCAGTCGGTATCGGCAGTGGCATGACGCCCCACCGGTCCGGCTGCCGCCGAGGCATCCGCGCCAATCTGAAACTTGGCGTTCTCCAGGCGTTGCATGCCATGGTCACCCTGGAAGATCATGACCAGATCGACGCCTTCGACGCCGATCTGCAATCCCCAGCTGCCGCCTGTGATCGCAAAGAAGGCCGGCGCGCTCCAGCCGTTGGCGGTGCGGCACGTGGCTACGCCCTTGCCGTTCTCCGCGCCAAACACAAAGCCGCCCTTGATCATATGTGGAACGACGGCAACGCACTGTGCGTGATCCAACACTTCTTCCGGAATGCCCCTATCCGGCGCGTCCATGATCTGGTGCAGCACCAAGGCTGCATTGTCCAGCCTGTTGCGCACTTCTTCGCGAGTTTCCGACTTGGCGGCGGTAGCCGCACCCAGGCTGAGTAATGCCACTAAAGCCACAAGCTTCTTCATACTGTTCACCGTTTTCTACCCATGCGCAGTGTCAACCGCTCTCCGCGCACCGAGGCGCACAAGGTAACTTCAACATTAGAGCGAGCCGGGAGCGCAGTCTGAGCAATTGTGCTCGATCGGTAGCGGGGATCGGCGCGGCGCTGAACTACCCGGGGGCCGGCCTGGGTTGCGGGAAAGAGCGGAACTTGCGGCGGGAAGCGGCCTGAAAAATCCCGCCATTGTGAGCAAAATTGACCAGATTCCGCGCTCGCATCGGTGCAAAAATGTACATACGTAAGGTTGTAGCCGGCTGCAAGACACGCGATCCGAAGCCTTCCGGCATGGCCAGGCATCGAGAATCGCCGCTGGATTTCGATACCTGGCAGGGCCCTTTCTCTTACTCCCCCTCAACCGCTGCGCCGCGCCTTTCTGTTGCGCACAACTCTCGGGAAGCAACCATCGTTATGGTCAAGCTGGAAAAACCCGCATTCGATGCCGCTGCTTTTCTCACGAGCGCCGGACTGGGGCGGAGAATTGTCGAATTGCAGCCCCGGGAGACGTTCTTTTCGCAGGGCGACCCGGCCGATTCGGTTTTCTATCTTCAGAAGGGCCGCGCCAAGGTCACGGTGGTTTCGCACGCCGGCAAGGAAGCCACCATCGCACTGCTCTCGGCGGGCGATTTCGTGGGCGAGTGCGCGCTGGCCGCGGCGCCTGGGCTGCGCCTGTCCACCGCCACCGCCATTACCGCCTGCGCCGCGCTCAAGATCTCGCGCGAAGAGATGATCCGCGTGATGCACGCAGAGCACGATCTCTCCGACCTGTTCATGAAGTTTCTGCTGGAGCGGAGCATGCGCGTGCAGGCCGATCTGGTCGATCAACTGTTTAACTCGAGCGAAAAACGCCTGGCGCGGATTTTGCTGCTGATGGCCGAGTTTGGCCGGCCCGGCGAGAAGGAGATGCTGCTTCCCAAGATCTCCCAGGAGACGCTGGCGGAGATGATCGGCACCACGCGGTCGCGCGTCAGCTTCTTCATGAACCGCTTCCGCAAGCTCGGCTTTATCGACTACGAGGGCCGCATCCGCGTGCACAAGTCCCTGCTCAACGTGGTCCTGCACGACCAACTGCCCGACCACAACGGCGAAGAGCCGGACCTGTCCGGCCTGCTCGCCGACTGACTCCCGGCTACGCATCCAACTCCGCGCCGTCCCTGTATAAGATTGAACAGCTTTGCTGGTTGTCGCGTGGGATACTGGTCGCAATTCTGTCGGTTACAGCTCGCCCTCAGACAGTCCTGAACGATGCAGAATCGTCAACCTGCAGCGAGGTGAACGGTACTCGGTTTTCTCGCGGAGGCGTTTGCCGCGCAGAGGATTGCATTCTGTCCGCGTTCTGCACCGCGATGAAGATGCTCGAAGGTGTCGATAGAGATTGAAATCAACTTACGAGGTCTGAATGACGATCCTGCATATGGCACTTATTCTATTCATCTTTCACTGCGCTTTGCGTGTTCCTCAGGAGCCGGTTCGCAGCCGCGAACATTCGCACCGGTCAAAGCGATAGCGTTGGCATCCAGCATAACCAATTGCAGCGTGTACGCCCGATGTTACGCAAAAGGGTCGAGACCGCTACGCATCCTGCCGCATGAGATAGCAAGGTGGATTTCAATCATGATCTCTCGATGGAGCCTGATCCTGGCGCGTACGGCAGCGCTCGTTCTGGCCGTGCTCGTGTCCAGCGGAGCAGTATATGCATACTCCGTTCTCACACACGAAGAAATCGTGGACATGGCATGGACTTCCGAGCTTCGCCCACTCCTATTAGATCGTTTTCCAGACCTGACTGAAGACCAGCTTACGGAAGCGCACTCTTACGCATACGGAGGCTCGGTTATCCAGGACCTCGGCTATTATCCCTTCGGCAGCAGGGAATTCAGCGAGCTCACTCATTATGTGCGCAGTGGTGATTTCGTACTGGAGTTGCTTCGCCAGAGCCAGGATCCCGACGAGTATGCCTTCGCCCTCGGTGCTTTGTCGCACTATGCGGCGGACATTGACGGGCACCCGGCGGTCAATGCTGCTGTTGCCCTTAACTACCCAAAGCTGCGAGCAAAATATGGCCGCTCTGTTCGCTATGCGCAGGGTACCGCGGCGCATCTCAAGACAGAGTTCGGATTCGACACATTGCAGGTTGCAAGGAACCGCTATGCGTCCGAGCAATACCACGATTTCATTGGATTCATGGTTTCAGCTCCGCTGCTGGAGCGAACCTTTCCCATTGTCTACGGACTGGAGTTGAAAGATGTGCTACAACACCAGGACCTGGCCATCGGCTCGTATCGGTTCGCGGTCAGCCGCCTGATTCCGAGGATGACCCGGGTTGCGATTCAAGCACACAAAAAAGATTTGATGCGCGAGGCGCCGACCGTCTCAAGGAAGAAGTTTCTTTATCGCTTGTCCCGTTCGGAGTATGAGAGAGCGTGGGGGAAGACCTATACAAAGCCAGGCGTGGGCACAAGAATACTGGCGGCGCTCTTGCGGTTCGTTCCGAAATTCGGACCGTTCAAGGGAATGGGGTTCGACAACCCGACCGCGCAAACGGAAGACCTATATATTAAGAGCGTCGACGCGACCACTGCCCTTTATGGCTCGCTTCTCGATGAAGTGCGTGCAGGCACGCTAGTTCTGCCCAACTGCGATCTGGATGACGGGAAGCCGACCGAAGCAGCCGAATACTCGCTGACAGATGACACCTATGCCAGTCTGCTGGCCAGGCTGGCGGCGCGGAAGTTCGAGGGCGTCTCGCCCCAACTGCGGGATAACATTCTCGCGTTCTATTCCGGTGCTTTGCGGCCAATCGAGTCCAGAGCGGCTCAGACTCTCCGGAAGGAAGTGTTGGCCAACCTGGACGAACTGAAGGCGGTAGCGCCTCTGCCTGTTCAGTGAGGGCAGCACGTTCCTGGGCGACGGCTGATTGTGGCGAGAATGAAGGCTTGATCCAAACTGCTCAGACACCCCGCATTTCCGCGCCTACGCTGAAATCAGGTGGCGAACACGCGCGGCTGAATCCGCGCCACGCTCCCAGCCAGGAAGTCCATGGAGGCAACACCGATGAATTCGAATCAAGTCAAGGGATCAATCGACGAAGTAGTGGGAAGCATCAAACGCAAGGCTGGCGAGCTTACAGGTGACACGCCGCTTCAGATCAAAGGCATCGCCCAGCAGGTGAAGGGCAAGGTCGAGAACGCTTTGGGCAATGCAAAAGAGAAACTGTGTATTGCCACGGAAGGCTCCGATGTCCACGTCGATACCCGCATCGCAGTGGGGCTGACGAGGTCAGAACCGGAAGCTGAAAACTGCAAAACCAAATAGATTCTTGTTACGCCATCCCTATCGCACCATCTCTCCGCACTAGTGTGCGGTGAGGAGCACCGCAGGAAGACGACGATCATAGGGCAGACCGTTGCCGGATGGAATTGCGTGCCACCGGCAACTGCCGATGCGGATCTCCCGATCTGCGCAGGCATCAAGACACAAGAAATAGAGGATCGACCATGTTCAATCCAAGCTCGTTGCTTCGCTCCGGCAGGATGCCGGTTCTGATGCTGTTTGTCGTAGTGACTCTCCTGTCGGGATGTACATCGAAGCTGGATAAGGCGCTCGAACAGGCCAAACAACAGGCGGCCGCGACCGGACAGGCACAGCAGGTAGTCTCGGTCGACAGGAATGGAACCACGACCACCACAGTGGTTGAGCCGCCCGCCGCAGGACAGAAGAACGAGGTTGTTACCACAACGGCAACCCCGCCGACCCCTGGCGCGCCCGTCCCGGCAGCCTCGGAACCGAAAGTTTCCCAGGTTCCGCCGGTGATCCCGCTCAACGCGACCATTCCCGCCGGCACCACGCTGGCAATCCGGATCGATCAGCGCATCAGCGTGAAGTCCAGCCAGGCCGGAGACACCTTTACAGGCGAATTCGTGGAGCCTGTTCTCGAAAACGATAACAGCGTGCTGGTGCCCAAGGGCGCACGGGTGGGCGGCGTGGTGGATGTATCGCATCGGAGAGGCCACTTCAAAGGCAGTTCGCTGCTCGAATTGCGATTGACCTCGCTCACAACCAACGGAACGCAGTATCCGCTGGCGACCCGCGACCTTGCGCGCACCAAAAAGGGCAAGGGCAGGCGCTCGGCGGCCCTGATTGGCGGGGGTTCGGGACTGGGCATGCTGGTGGGTGGCCTGGCTACAGGCGGAGTCGGCCTGGTGGTTGGCGGTCTGGTGGGCGGTGGTGCTGGAACCGCGGTTGCGGGATTGACGGGCAATCGGGATATCGATCTGCCGGCAGAGTCGGTTGTGCACTTCAAGCTGGCGGAAGACCTGGTCGTGCTACAGCCGGCGAAGTAGTGCAAACATCGCCTGGCTTGTATCGCTGCTGCTGATGCTATTTGACGATGAGGGTCAAGAATGCTGTAGCCCTGCCTTCTTGACCCTCATGGTCATGGATAACCGAACCGGGCAGACGGTTAATACCGCGGCCATGAAAACTTTCTGACTCAATTCAAACCAATCTGCTTCCATCCGGTTGCATGGCCTACACACGGTTCTAGTTCGATTCACACTCTGATGCGAGGGACAACTACCCCAACCCGTTCATGTCGACGCTCGCTCCATCCCGCTGGATTCGATCGCTGCTGAAGTCCCTCGGTCCTGGGATCATCACCGGTGCTGCGGACGACGATCCCCTCGGGTATTGCCACATATTCCGTTGCCGGCGCGCAGCTTGGGACCAGCCTGCTGTGGACAGCGCTCCTCACCTGGCCGCTCATGGCCGCGGTGCAAATCATGTGCGCCCGCATTGGCAAGGTGACAGGGCAGGGGTTGGCTGATAATTTCAGGCGGCGATTCCCAAGATGGCTGCTGCTCGCCTTTGTCGCGGCACTTCTCGTCGCGAATACGATCAACATCGCCGCGGACCTTGCCGGCATGGCGGATGCGGCGGCAATGCTGTCGGGAATCAAGTCTCACTGGTTTGTGGTGTCCTTTGCGCTGCTGATCTCGTGGGCAACAGTCAGGCTCCAATATCGGCAGATCGCCAACGTGCTCAAGTGGCTGGTGCTTGCGCTCTTCGCATATCCCATTACGGCGTTTGTGGTGGGAGTCGATTGGGGCCAGGTTCTGCGCGACACCCTGGCGCCGTCGATGCCCCAGAGCAGAGGCGAGTGGGAGACGCTGGTTGCGATCCTGGGCACCACGATCAGCCCGTATCTCTTCTTCTGGCAGACGAGTGAAGAAGTGGAAGAAGAGAAGGCGGCAGGCCAGAGCTCTCTTGCTCTGCGCAGGGGGGCTACCTCAGAGGAACTGGGATTGAGAAACATCGATGTCGGCGTGGGCGCGTTCTTCTCGAACATGGTCATGTTCTTCATCATTCTGACCACGGCCATCACCCTGAACCGCCACGGCATTACCAACATTTCAACCTCGCGCCAGGCTGCTGAAGCTCTCAGGCCATTTGCGGGCAAATTTGCCGCGACCCTGTTTACCCTGGGTATCGTCGGTGTAGGATTCCTTGCCATCCCTACTCTGGCCGGGTCGACCGCATACGCCTTCGCTGAGACTTTAGGCTGGCGTCAGGGGCTGAGCAAGAAGCTGCGGCAGGCAAGGTGGTTTTACGCTCTGATTCTTGCCTCTTCCGCGGCGGGAGTCGCGCTGGACTTTATCGGCATCAACCCTGTAAAGGCGCTCTATTGGACGGCGGTCATCAACGGGTTGTTGGCGCCCTTCCTTCTGGTGGCAATCCTGATCGTCGCTGCTGACAAGAGACTGATGCGGGGCCAGCCGAGCTCCCGTCTTGGATGGATTGTTGTGGCCATCACCACGGTGGCCATGTTCGTAGCGGGCGTTGCGATGTTTGTGGTGTAAATCGCGGATTTCCTAAAGCCCTATTGCACATTCTGCGTTCTGCCGATCAGCCCGCATTTCACCGACAGTGAGCAGATGTGCACAGACTCGTTCGGCCATCGGTGGAAGTCTGAATAGGGCGCATAGCGCCCAGCCTTTAAGTCCGCCTGGCCCGGACCGGCACAATGCGGGCGGGTAATCGAAAGATCATCTCGAAAGGAGATTCGTATGCGTACCATCCGGTTTCTGTTGGCGCTCTTGATATTGGCCATTCCGGCCGCTTCATTCGGACAGTTCGGCATCAGGGTCGCCATCGGCCCGCCCATTTTGCCGTCGTATGACCAGCCCATTTGCCCTGGAGACGGCTATATCTGGACTCCTGGCTATTGGGCCTATGACGAAAGCATCTCCGATTACTACTGGGTACCAGGCACGTGGGTTCTGGCGCCGGAAGTCGGCTACCTCTGGACCCCGGGCTATTGGGGCTGGGGCGACGGAGGTTACTTCTTCAACGATGGCTACTGGGGGCCTGAAGTCGGCTTCTACGGCGGGATTAACTACGGCTTCGGCTATTGGGGTGGAGGTTACGGAGGCGGACGTTGGAACAACGGACACTTCTTCTACAACCAATCCGTCAACAACATCAATATCGCGAATATTCACAACGTCTACAACGAAAGAGTTGAAAGCAGCAACGCCACCCGCGTCAGCTACAACGGCGGAAACGGCGGGATCGCAGCGCGTCCAAGCTCGCAACAACAGGCGGCCGCAAACGAGAGACATGTCCCGGCTGTCGCAGCTCAAACCGAACATGCGCAGGCCGCCCGCGCCAATCCGCAACAGCGCGCAGGGGTGAACCACGGCAATCCGGCAATCGCCGCAACCGCAAGGCCGGGAGATCTCAACACGGAACACGGAGCGGTTGGCGCCAGGGAGACAGCGGAGCCTTCCCGGGCCGTAGGCGGCGGTGCGGGAACAGAAACCCGCGCAGCAGTCCATCCGAGTGACCTTCCTACTATTGCTCGACCCGCGCCGGTCAATTCGGGAAACGCGAAGGCAGACAAGAATTACGAAAAGCAGCAGGACAAGTTGATCGCCAAGCAAACTCAGGAACGCCAGGCGCTTCAACAGAAGCAGGACTCAGAACATCAGCAGCTTGCCCAGCAAAAGGCCAGCGACGCACGTACGCAGCAGGTGGAGCAGAAGCACCAGCAGCAGACGCAGCAGTTGGCGCAAAAACACAGCGCACAGCAGCAGTCGCTGCAGGCTCGCCAGCCTCAAGCTCGGTCATCGGGGTCGGGGTCGCGGAGGTAGCAGGACTTCGCCTTCACAATACACTTGTCCTTTATTGAGTCCGTTCGCGGCCGGGTATCCCTACTCGGCCGCTACTCTTGCGCCTGAGCTTGTGCGCACACGACGTGAGTGGCTGGCGAATGGCAATTCGCACAGTGCAGGCAATAGCGGCTTCAGCAGTTCAGCCTGTCTGAGTCGAATTATGCAGTGCCAATGTCTCCGCGGCATCGATCTTGCGCAGGCCGCGCACCTTCCATATCCCGTAACAGACGCCAGCCACCAGCAGGCCCATGAACAAGCACAGCAGAGGAGTTGACCACTTCTCAAGGTTCCCAGACCACAGGCGGACGATTCTGCGTCCGTAGACTGCCGCGAGCCATGCAATGAGCGAGTACCGCAGCGTGCGCGCCGAGCTGAACACCACAAGAAAACGACTGCGTGAGACACCCAGCGCGCCGCTGGCAAGCGCAAACGGCAGCAGCGGAATCGGAGGGGGAAGAACGGCGGGAAGAAACACAGCTAGGATGCGGTGCCGCTCCACCCATCCAACGACCCGCCCGAGAAGCAAGGCCGGGACATAACGGCGCAACGCGGCTTCTCCGCCCCTCTTGCCGGCCAGCCATGTGCTGTATCCGCCCAGGATGCTGCCAGCGATGGCGCAGGGGGCCAGTAACCAAGGGTCTCCATTGTGCGCCACCAACCACAGCAATAGCAGATCGGTGCTGCCGGGTAGAGGAAGGGGAACCACCGAGGAATCAATCACGGCAACGGAGAACAGTCCGAACGCGCCGAGATGCGTAAGCCAATGCGGAATCGCCGACTGAGGCAAGCCCGTCGCGGGATCCATGGCTACCGATTGAGCAAGGAGGCGAACAAACATTTGGCCGCACATTTCAATACCGAGGGTATGGAACAACCAGTCCGCCGATGCCGAATACAAGGGGCTGAAGCCCTCGCAGCTCGGCGTATAACAACAGCACGCCCGCTGATGCGCGGGTGCTGCGGCATACTTTCGGCATCTCTCAAATCCTGCCCAGAAGCACGAGGATGAGAACCACCGCAAGGATTACTCCAAGTCCGCCGCTCGGATAATAGCCCCAGTCTCTGCTGTGCGACCATCGCGGCAGCGCGCCGAAGAGAGCCAAGAGTAATAGAACGATCAAGATTGTACCAAGCATGTGAGCCTCGATTCATCGTGCGGATACAGCTTTATTCAATCCCCTCTGCGAACTCAATCGAGCCCGCAGAGGAGACTTGCTCGTGCTAGCGTTGGCTTACTGTCGCTACAATGGCGGACTTTCCGATAGCTTCACCGGATACAACCAGTTCCACCCTGCGGTTTTCCTGGCGGCCGGCGGAGTTGTCGTTAGACGATACCGGCGAACTATTCCCAAAGCCCGTCGCGGTTACCGAGTTTGCCGCTACGCCCTGTTCGAGGAGGTAGTTGCGAACTGCTCCCGCGCGGTTTTCCGAGAGCTTCTGATTCATCTGATCGCCGCCCACGTTGTCGGTGTACCCGCCAACTGCGATGTTAAGCCCCGGGTAGCCAATCAATATTCCCGCGACCTTTGCCAGCTTTTCGCGCGCACCCGGCAGCAGCGTGAATCGACCGGTGTCAAACAAGACATCGGACATGCTGACAATCAGCCCGCGCGCGCTGTCACGCGTCGCCAGGATCTTGTTGAGCTGCTCGGATAGCTGTTCGCGCATTGCCGCCTTGTCGCTGTTCGCCTGGGATTCATTCTGCTGGGCTTGCTGCGCGGCCAATCGAGACTGGTCCGCATCGGCCTGGGCCGCGCTGATGGCGGCTGCCGACTCATTCTGGTTTGAGATCATTGCAGCCTGAGCATTCGCCGCATCGGCATGAGCAGTTGCTTCGTTGGCTTGTGCGACCGCGGCGTTGGCTTGTGCAATATCCGCATCGGACTGAGCCTTGGCTTTCATGCGGTTGGCGTCGTCGGCCCTTGCCTGCAGGCGCGCCTGCTCGTTCGCTGAGGCCTGCTGCTCGTTCATGCGCCGGACCTCGTCAATCTTCTTCACTGCGATGGCGCGCGCATCCTCCGCAGTCTGCACGGTCTGCCGCGACGATGCAATCAGCTCTTTGTTATCGGAATGGTGTCTCGTGGCAAGACTATCTGCCGTATTCATCGACTGGACTGCGTGCTGATAGCTCTCGGCAGCATACTGCTCCGCGCCCTCGGACTTGGCGATGCGCAGTGCATTTCGCGCTTCCAGAAACTCCAAGGGCAGCCTGGCATCGAGGACCACGGGATCGAATGTGTACCCTGTTGGGATGTAGCCGCCGCGCTCCATGAGCTCATATTTTGCCTTCACCGCTTCCGAGGTGCCCCTGGTGTCGGCGCGAACAACATTCTCAAGCACGACGACATTGCTGGGCTGGCGAACCGCGAAATAGGGCTCTGCGGTCACAATCAGCGCGAACGCCTGCAGGTTGGTAGTGGCTGTCAGCTTGCTGCGATCGTTGCCGCCCACCAGCACTTCGCCAAGATTCACCGCGTGGCCATCCGGCGAGATCGCCCACAGTACATAGGTCAGATACTCGCCTCCAAAAGTCGAAGGGCTCGCCAGGTTTCCAAAGGTTGCCTCTACTTCAAGAGTGCCCCGCTTGCTTCGCACTTTGGCGCTGCCATTGGCCGTAAGCATCAGCGATGTGCCGGCGAAGTCGATATTCGTGGCATCGCCGCGGTGCTCGTAGTTGACGGCTTCCACAGTACGGCTTGTTACGGACACCGCGTAGAGAGGCGTTGCGTCGACAGGTAATAGAGCGGTGGTTTCCTGGGGACTGGCATAGGCAAATATGCCCAGGCTAAGAGCACTTCCGATGATCAACAAAAGCGTGCGTTTCAAGGTATCTCCAGCAGCGAAGGCTGCCATACTGCGTTGTTAACGTGAGTGTGGTGATGAAAGGATTTCGGTTCTATCTGCGTGGACGGTCAACGCCCAACACGGAATTGACTGAGATGTCCAAATATTCCGTAGAGATTGGCGATCCACAGGATCAAAACAATGACTACCAGGGCATTCAGGATCGACTTGACCTGCGACTGCATGGGGATAAACCTGTTCACGATCCAAAGCAGAAGTCCTGCTGCGACAATGGTAATAACGACGGTGGTAAGTGGCATTTAGTGCGCTCCAATCATTTTCCGAACCGGGTCCATGCTCTGCGCAAGTCCCGGAGTTAATGGCTGCATTCGGTGTTAGGCGAAGACCCTCTCGCCATGGACGGTGCAGGAACTGTGCTCAGTCCCCGCGATGATGTCCTTTGCCCTGGCCACCGCGTCCGTTGTGCCATGGACGATGAGCATGTACTTGTCGGTCTTCAGGGCAACTTCGTATCGCACGACGCTGTCCTTGGGAATGCCGATGCTCACCAGGGCCGCTCCAATCGCACTTGCTCCGCCCACAACTGCGGCGCCTTCAAGCCCCCCGATAATCCAGGCCACGAGCGGACCCGCGACGAGAATCGGCCCAATACCCGGTATGGCGAAGAGCGCCGAACCAAACAAGAGTCCCCAGAACCCTCCCCAGAAGGCACCCATCTTGCCCCAGTACTTCATCCGGTCGCCGGCATTGTAGTAGCCCACCACATGCTCATCGGTGTGTGTATCGCGCGCGGCGATGGAGAGGCTTTTCATGTCCACACCAGCTACTTGCAATTCCTTGATGGCGTGCTCCGCCTGCTCGTGGGTATCGTATATGGCAACTACAGAATTCGTCTTGTTCACATCTGCTCCTTGCTCAGTATTAATGGTCATTCCTTGTCCGACAGGTTCCGATCTAACGCGCGCGGGGAGAATCCCGTCAGCAGCTGACGCCGGCCCGGTGGGATACATGAAGGTGGGAGGGGACTTTGCGGCGCTGTTCTGAAATAAGTCTTCCACGTTGAATCGTCAGGGTCTGAGCAATTAGGCTCACGATCCGCGAATCAGGACGTTCTGACTGCAATTCCCGCTCGTATTCACTGCCCACTATGGCTGGGGTGAGGCGACCGTAGCCTGCACGGGGTTATCAGCCTTCGGCGAAGGCGACTTGGCAGCAAGCGGTACCTCAGTCGCGGTTTGTTCGGTGCCGGCTGGATAGATAATGATCTCGACCGAGCCCCAGTCAGCGTCAGACTTCGCGCCTGTCTGCTTTCCCATCCCAAGAGTCCTAAGCTCGGTATCGTCAAACCCAAAGTTCTCGACCAGGTACTCGCGTATGACCATCGCCCGGGCCTCGGTGAGCGTGAGCTCCTTCTGGCTGTCTCCCTGTGTGCCGCTGGCAACAACAACCACGGCAACTCCGAATTGAGTCTGCGCGAGATAGGCGCCCGCATCCTTGAGCGAATTAGGATCTTTCATCTTTGCAGAGTCGCGGCCATCGAAGAGCTTCTTTGCATCGAGCGTAAATGTCTTCTCTGGGACGCCCTGCGGCAACGCTGCGATTCTATTTGCAGCCAGTTCGGAAGAATCTTCGTATCCGCGCTTTTTGAAATATCCACTCAGGAAGAAGTTATGTTTTAGCGCCTCCATATTTTCCCTGAAGTCGGTAACTCCGGCCTGTGCTTCGAGCACCGTTGCGCCCAGGCCAGTGGTGGTGCGCTGCAAGTCGTCGTACATTTGTCTGTCATTCACCAGGGCTCCCACGGTTCCCTGGCCCGAATCGATCTTGGCGCTTATCGTGTTCAGATGGGCAGTCGCCTGAGTCGTGTTTTGGATGGCCTGCTGACTGCTATCCAAGATGCCATTCGCCTTGGTGAGCAGATCCGCTAATAAGAGTGGCGGCTCGCTCAGGATGGTGTCGCCATCTTTTACTTCGGCCTGTCCTTGCGTTCCAAACGAGATGGCGACGAACTGATTTCCCAAAACTCCCTCGGTTGCGATTGAGGCTACAGAGTCGCGCTTGATAATCTCCTGCGTGGATCTGTCGAGATCCATTACAACCGTGACCTGACCGCCCGGTGTGTGAGGCAGTGCAATGCTATGCACAGTCCCGCTGTGCACACCGCCCACCTGCACGTCGGCCCCTTCTGCCAGGCCCGCCACGTTGGCGAATTGCGTCTTGAGCTGGTAGGTGGAGCGGAAGAGATATTCCTTGCTTCCGATCACGAAGATGCCGACAGCCAGAATGGCCAGCGTCCCGACAATAAATGCTCCCAACCGCGCTAATCTCGACATGGTTCCCCCTAAGACTGCTTCAAGAATTGCTTAACAAATTCAATGTCGCTGCGTTCGAGATCCTCAAACCTGCCCTCGATTGCCACATTGCCGTGATCGAGAAGCGCCAGGCGATCGGCAATCACCCTCGCGCTATGCAAATCGTGCGTTACTACAATCGATGCCATTTTCCGCTCCCTCTGGAGTTTGAGAATCAGGTCGTCGATCTCTCCAGAACTGATGGGATCGAGTCCCGCGGTAGGCTCGTCGAGCAGCAGAATCTCAGGCTCCAGGGCCAGCGCGCGTGCCAGGCCCACACGCTTCTGCATGCCCCCCGAGATATCGGACGGCATCTTTTCAAGATCGCCCTCCATTCCTACTTCGGCGAGCAACTGCTTTACCCGATCAACACGCTCGGACCTCGACATGTCTCTGCGATGGTGCTCAAGGGGGAAGGCGACATTGCCGCCCACGGTGAGCGAATCGTAAAGCGCAGCGTGCTGAAACAGAAATCCCATCCTCTTCCGGATCTCGCCCATGCGGTCAAGCGCCAGGCCGGCGATGTTCCGGCCATGGATGCAAACTGAGCCAGAGTCAGGTGTTTCCAGGCCAATGGTGAGCCGCAGCAGTACGCTTTTTCCCGTGCCGCTGCGTCCAAGCACGGCCACTGTCTCTCCGCGGCGTACTTTGAGGCTGATGCCGTCAAGAACCTTGTGGGTCGCGAAGCTCTTGAACACGTTGTCCACGGCGATGACTGGACCAGCGTCATCGTGCTCCGGCGCCGCTTGTCTCATCGCGTTGTCATATGCAGTTGCCATATTTCTGTCACAGGCGTTTCAGGTAAGAGTTATGGGAAGAAGACGAGGATGAACTTCACCAGAACGACATCGGCCAGGATAAGGAAAAGCGAGGCCAGCACGACCGAGTTGGTGGCAGCTCGGCCCACGCCCGCCGCGCCGCCGCGTGTGCGCATTCCCTGAAAGCACGCGATGAGCCCGATGATGAAGCCATACACCGCGGTCTTGAAGGTTGGCGGTAGAAACGCATTGAAGGTGGCGCCGCTGAAGCCGCTTTCAACAAATTGATGAAAGGAAAGCGGCTCAACCAGGGTCTGCGCAAACCAACCCGTCAACAATGCACAGGTGTCGGCGGCAAGAGTTAGCAGCGGAAGCATCAGAATGCAGGCGAGGATTCGTGGCGCCGCCAACAGCCTGTACGGGTTGATCGCGGATGCCTCGATGGCGTCAATCTGCTCGGTCACCTTCATCGATGCAAGTTCCGCGCCCATGCCGGCGCCAACGCGGCCGCTCACCACTAATCCAGTCATGATCGGGCCCATAACCTGAATCACGGAGTAGACAAGAGTTGCCGGGAACATCGACTTGGCGCCGAATCGACTCAGACTGTACCGGGCTTCCAGCGAGAGGACAACACCAATTGCCGAGCCAGCCAAAGCGACGAGCGGCAGAGACTTCGACCCAACTTCATCGAGTTGCCGAATCAACTCGCGCCATTCAAACGGAGGCGTCGCCGCGGCTTTCATCACCTGCCAGAAGAAGACGCCCAGACTGCCAAACCACTCAAGGAAACCTGAGAACCGTCCCTCCACAGTGTTCGCGATTGAGCGGGGCTCTGTCGCCGGCCGGTCGAATAAGGGAGGCCTTGCGCTTTGCGCGACGGTCAATTCACGGCCGGTCATTGCTTTGTCCCTGACTCTGGCGCGCCGCGCGAGTGGTTCAAATGCAAGGTCGAAAGCAGACTATGCGGCCCCTTGCAAAGGAACTCCAGCGCTACGTTGGTTCCGACCGATTCAAGCAGGCTATAGTTGCCTATACGGAATGCATCGGCGATGCCGTAGCGGCTCGGGTACCAGCCGTAAACGGCCGTCATCGAACCCGCATAGGGTGCGATAAGCGCCGGGACGGAGAAGACCCGATGCCCGTCCGCACCTCTGCGTGCCGTCAACGTAGAGAGCACGGCGTGCCGAAAACGCGGAAACATGCCGCTGCATTCGCAGCGGTAGTACGAAGTATCCATCTTGAAGGCAGCTGCCGTGCCATAGCGCGCAGTTGTCCTAACAACGGCGATTCCAAAATCCGAACGGAGGCGTTCGCCGTAGGCTCCAAATCCCTGTCCCCACTCCGGCGGCGTATTGGTCGCCTGGTCAAGCCCCGCCGCTGCAACGGTGAACGCCGAGGCATAGGGTCCGAATGCGTCGAAGGCATAGTGCCTCATCGTAGCTCTTGGCGTTGGTTGCACGTAGGTCAAATCGAGTACGGCGGTAGTCGTGGTTACTGCACTGTCCGGGGGAGTTTTTGATGGAGACGGAGATTGCGATCGCGACTGCACTGACAGTGCTACCAGAAATGCAACGACCAGAGCGAGGCCAATTCCCCGGCGAACCTTCCCATTGAAAAGCGTTTTGCAGGACTGCGCAACGCACACTCTCTCCAGTCCCGGCAGACAGGCAATAACGAATTGCGATTCCGATACCCTCTTAGGTGACCTCATCATTACTCCTCTGATCGGCATCGCCCATCTCAGCTCCAAGGCACCACCATTCGTAGTGGTGCTCGAAAGCATTGCCCATATGAATGCTTGCAGAGAGAAGGCCTCAAGGGATGGTCACATTTGCTCGGAACCGTAAGTTGGCGGCACGTTCTACGCCGTCGAGCCCTCCCTGCCGCAGTCTGCTGTTCAAAAGTGCACAGTCTGTCGGGCTGTGGTGCAGGGACAATGCAAGCAGCCGGGCGCTTCGACAGTTCGGCTTGGAGGCT
>Ga0326728_10002729_pt1 | contig 57638 bp, 51 predicted proteins | sample MB3enrmetagenome_FD_207602 | JGI IMG/M metagenome (GOLD analysis project Ga0326728, IMG submission 207602) | Lab enriched peat soil microbial communities from McLean, Ithaca, NY, United States - MB31MN | ecosystem: Environmental > Terrestrial > Soil > Wetlands > Peat | place: USA: New York... | reverse complement strand
ATTCGGTCTGAGAATCCGGAGGTTTATAAGGAACTTCGCGCCCACGTCAAGGTCCCCATTGCAGTCGGCGAACAATTCGGAAGCCGTTGGGACGTGAACTGGCTGATCGAACAGCAACTGATTGACTACGCCCGAGTCACCCTGCCCAATGTGGGTGGCATAACCGAGTACATGAAGATCCTCGCTCTCTGTGAAACACACTACGTGGGCCTCATACCGCATTTCACCGGCCCGGTGTCGGAAGCCGCATTAGTCCACACCTGTGGAATGTTCTCGGGACCGGTCTTGATGGAGATGGTCGGCGAGGGCAAGACTTCTTATCCTCATTTGCCGGAGTGTTACGATTTCCATAACGGCAAGATGTGGCCCAATCGCCGTCCGGGACTCGGTGTTACGCTGGACACCAAGCCGCTCGAACTCACGGCCGAGATTACAGAGCGCTCGCGCCCCATACCCATGTTCCACAGGCCTGACGGCTCCATCACGAACTGGTAGCTTCAGATTGTTTGGGTCACAATTTGGAGTTCCCTTGGCTTGTCAGGATTCAGCCCTTTCACCTCGGCGAGCAAGGCGGCAAAAATCTGCCCCGGCACGATGTAGGGAATGGGTGTGTAAATCTCCGGGACCGGATCGGGGATGCGGATCACCCGTTCAGCGCCGGGTATGCGCGCTTGAGAAGCGGAAAAAACCAGCGTGTCCGCTCTCAAGGCGCGCAGATGTGCAGTCAACTTCAGGAGTTCTCGAAATGTCTTGCCCGGCGGCATGAAGACCAGCGCAGGGAAGTCCCGCTCGATCATAGCAATCGGCCCGTGAAGGAAGTCCGCCGAGGAGAATCTTTCCGCCACCACATAGCAGGTCTCCATCAGCTTCAAGGCCAGTTCGTAGGCGTTGGCCAGGTTGATGCCGCGTCCAACCACCACGCACCGGCGCATGAATCGATAGCGTTCGACGACCTTCTCGATCTCGGGGACCATCTTGAGTGCTTGTTCCACACGGTGCGGAATTTCGCTGACGTCGCTTAGGACAATTTGAGAGCTCAAGCTCGAGGCCAAGAGGTAGAGCAACAGCAGTTGCCCGGTGTAAGTCTTGGTGGCCGCCACGGAGCGCTGCTTTCCTGCATGTACGAGGAATACCTCATCCACCAAATCGGCCATCGTCGAGCGGGCTTCGTTGGTGATGCCGAGCGTGTAGGCGCCCAGGCGCTTCGCCGACTTGAGCACCAGATTGATATCCGTTCCTTCACCCGACTGCGAAATGCCTACCACCAGAGTCTGGCGAAAATCCAAGCGCGCGCGGTAGAGGGTATGAATCGACGCAGCGCTCATCGAGACGGGGATGCCCGTCGTCAGCTCCAGCAGGTAGCGTCCAAAAAGTGCGGCATTGTCGGATGTCCCCCGGGCGACAAGAACGATAAGCCGAAAGTTCTGCTTGCGGGCGAAGTCCGCGAAGGCCAGGGCGTGGTCGCGCTCGGCTGCCAGCGTACGTTTGAGCGCCACGGGCTGCTCCAGAATTTCCTTCATCATTTGCGACATAGGTCACCACCCTTCACTCAGCGGCGAGTTCATCTCGCCACAGTTCGATAGTGTAGCTGCGAGTTTACCTCGCCTCGTGGCGGCATAAAGCCGCCCTTGCAATCGGCGACGTCAGGCCGCCCCTACGCCAACTCGCGCGCCATGGCCAGAGCGCCTTCCACGGGTTCGCGCTCCAAGAGGCGCACTCGCGCATTGGGCATGCGCCGGCGCACGTAGCGTGCAAAACTGCGCTGCAGCATGGGGCTGCAGCGGAACACGCCCCCGGAACAAACCACCGGCACGATTCCGCGCCGCCCCAGGCGTTTGCCCAGCGCCAGTGCCAACTGCGCGAGGTCACAAGCGCCTTGGGCGCAAATGCGTCGAGCCACTCGATCGCCCTGGCTCGCCGCTTCCGAAACCACGGGGAACAGCGCGGCCACTTGATGTGGGTCGAATTTCTGCAGCGGAATTTGTGTGATTGCAGAAAGCTTCAGCGCCCGGCAAATCCTCGAGGTCAGCACCGTGTGCTCGCCGCGCCCATCGAAATCGCGCAGCGCCGCCGCGATGGCCTTGCGTCCCAAGTCATAACCCGACCCAGGATCGTCAAACGTGGCGCCCCAACCACCGGCACGCAGGATCTTGCCCCGCTGGTCTCGCGCGTAGGCAATGGAACCTGTCCCCGCGACCACGATCATTCCCGTCGCCGATCCCAGGGCGGCGTGCAAAGCAATGGCTGCGTCCACCACCAGAAGATGATGCCTCGCGGGGATGGCTTTGCGAAGCCAAGCCAGAAGCGGACGGCTCAAAGCGGCACGATCCACTCCCGCCACGCCGGCGCAAACGGCCTCGAGCAAGGGTTTGTGGCGGCGCCGGCCTTCGCCCTGGCGTGCAAGCGGAGAATCGTGGTGGGCGGCTGGTTTGGAAACCTTTTGCAGGACGGCCCGCGCCGCCCGCAAGATTTCTTTCTTGGCGCCTTCCATTCCCACTTTCGTTGGGTTCGATGGCCCCGCCTCAGCCTTGGCGAGAATCCGCCCACTCCCATCACCCAGACATGCCTGGGTGCGGCTGCCACCACCATCGATACCAAGGAAAAGAGCCATATTCGAAGAATTGCACGCCCATTATGCCTGAACACTCCCCCATTTTTCCACTGCTGCGCCAATCTTGTGCGTCGATCTTTGCAGACGCCCGCGTTACACCCAGAGGCGGATTTTTTCTGGACCCGGCGGGCTGTTCTTTGCGTATATTCCGACAGAGGTGTTCAACCTATGTTCCGAATGCTGGGGATTCTGATGCTGGTCCCGCTGGGGGCGCTGTCGGCCGCTGACCAGTCTGCGCCCGCTGTGGACGAAATCATGGCCCGCGTGGCCGCCAACCAGGACCGCGGGGAGCAGGCGCGCGCCGAGTACGTCTATCAGCAGCGCATCCACGTCGCAACCCTCCGGACCAACGGCAAGCTGGCACGGGAGGAGACAGCCGATTACCGGGTTGTTCCCACGCCGGACGGAACAAAGAAGGAATTGAAACACATCGAGGGCCGGTACTGGCACAAAGGGAAGTACGTGGAATTTCACACTGAACCCGTGCCGGAGTCAAACAGCCTGGATGGCAGCATAGTTCAAAGCTTCCGCGAGGACCTTTCCAATGATAAGTCGAAGGACGGCCTCGGGCGGGATCTCTTTCCGCTCACCTCCCAGGAGCAGAAGCAGTATCTCTTTGAGTTGGCGGGAGTAGAGACGGTTCAAGGACGAAAGGTGTACCGAGTAAAGTTTCGTCCGCATGAGAAGAATGATCTGACTTGGGCAGGCGAGGCGCTGATCGACGCGGCGGAGTTCGAACCTGTGAGGGTATATACGAAATTATCCCGCAAGATTCCTCTCCTCGTCAGAACATTGCTGGGTACGGATCTGCCCGGGCTAGGATTCAATGTCGAGTACCGGAGATTCGACGAAGGTGTCTGGTTTCCGGTGAGTTTCGGTACTGAGTTCCGTCTGCGCGCCGTTTTCTTTATCAACCGCGACATCACTGTGGCACTCGAGAACTCAGCCTTCCAGCGAACCAAAGTGCAGAGCAAAATCCTGGATTTCCAGCCCGTGAAGTGAACCCTGCCGTCCGCCATGAATCTCCCTCCTTCGCGGAGAGGGAGGGAAGGACACACCGTCAGGCTTGCAGTCAACCACCCCTGCCCCCTCCTTATCAAAGGCGGGGAATAACGCTTGGGCTGAGCGTAATAGATTCGAATTCTTTCAAGTGTTCCCTTCGATGACCTTCGACTCTTTACTTGTGGCTGCCCATTGACTGTTTAGCCACTTGACGTTAAATTGTCTCCGGCGTTTAATAGTTTCCGCGGAATTTAGTTCGCGTGATTACTTTTTTTACTCCCGACCCTCAGTTAAGGGTGAATAAGTCAGCCGGACGGTATCTCGGCCCTCTCAGTGACCCAGATGGCAAGCCGCCGCACGGAGTCGCTCCGGCGTGTCCGTTCGTACCAGTACGGGGGAGCCATTGCCGGCGCTGGGTTAGGCTTGATACAAATTGTCTACGAGGGCCGCGGCTCAAGTTATCGACTCGTCATTAGCCAACGGTCATTGGTTGTTCTTGGAGGTCGCATGGAATTGCGTAGGGATCCCATAACGCAGAATTGGATAATTCAGGAGGATGGCGACGGCCCCTGGCCCAGATTTGGTGACTGTCCCCTATGCCCGGGCCAGGAAGCTCTTTCCCCACAGACGATTTATTCGCATTGGAACGGCAATGGCCGGTGGCAAGTTCGCGTAACCCCTCACTTGCGCCCTCTCTACCGAATTGAAGGCGATGCGCAACGCCGGGCGGAAGGCGTCTACGACAAGATGCGCGGCTTGGGCGCCCACGAGATCGTTATCGAATCGCCAAATCACGACGTTTCGCTCTCGCATCTGCGCGACGAAGACGTCGCACAGGTCTTGCGTGCCTACGTGTCCAGAATTACGGACCTCAAGAAAGACCGCCGGTTCAAGTACGTTACCGTGTTCCGTAACCAAGGAGCCTTGGCGGGACAGGATCTGGAACACCCTCACTCGCAGATTACGGCTACTCCCTTCATTCCGAGGAGGGTAGTTTACAAGTTGCGATCCTTCCAGCAGTACTACGCGCTTAAGGAGCGCTGCATTCTTTGCGACATTTCCGCGCAGGAAATCTCCCACCAAGTCCGGACGGTCGAGTGGGACGATCAATTCGTGGCTTTTTGTCCATTCGCTTCGCGGGTCCCCTATGAGATCTGGATTCTGCCCGTGAGCCATCATTGTTCCTTCGAAGAGGACGTTACCACGTGGGAACGCCAACTGCGCTTAGCCCACTTTCTGAAATCCATTCTGCAGCGGCTCGAGGCGATTTGCCCCGCCTATCACCTGGTCCTTTATACCACCCCCAACGTGGGGGCAAAATACGATCGGAAAGAGCACTGGATGACCCTGGTCGAGGATTCACATTGGCACTTTGAGATACTGCCAGCGACCCAGCCGAAATCCAAGTCATACAGCGTGAAAGAGGTCTATTACAATTCTGTCCGGCCTGAGTTGGCGGCGGAGGAGTTGCGCAGCGCGGGCGCGAAAATCGGCTAGGCTTCCAATTTACAACGGGATTCCCGCTCTCGCGGGAATCCCTGCGAATCTCCTATTCTTCACTCTCTGTCGCGGGCAGGGCATCCATCCCATGGCGTTGGGCTTCGTGGCGCATCAAGCGAGTCAGCTCCATTTTGGTTTCCTCCGGCAGGCGTGAGGGTGTGTATTTTCCGAGCAACCGCGATACCTCCTGCGCCGCCCGCTCCCGCAAGGTCACTTCTCCGCCCTCATGCCATCGCCCCCGGTTAGCGCGATCGATGACCGGACCGGGGAAAGTAATCTCCTCGCGTAAGTGGCGGCGAGTGTGGTCAGCGATCAACAAAGACTTTTCGCGCCGTAACTCCTGGAAGAGGGGAAGCGCCGGGAAATCCTCCCGCGGCTCGATACCGCGCAACAGGCGGTAGGTCATGCCGCAGATTTCGTTGTCGACGACCAGCTTCTCCAGGCTCAGGCAGCTTTCAAAATCCAGCATCCCCGGCCCTGAGACGCTGTTGATTCCCGCCAGGGCCGCCATCAGCGCGCCCATCCCCGCCTCCAGCCCGGCCTGCGCGTCCAATTGCTTTGCGTCGCTGAGAGCAATGTAACTTTGCGTGGGCATTCCCAGGCGCTTCCCGATCTCGCTGTTGGCGCAGTCGAGCATCATGGTCTCCACGGCCCCCATCGGAGTAGTCCCGAACCGCATGTCGAAAATGGCGGGCGAGCCTCCGTACAAGAGCGGATGGCCGGGATTGACAAGCTGGCTGATCACGACCCCGCTCAGGTTCTCGGCAGTCTGCTGGACGAGGCTCCCCACCAAGGTGACGGGAGCCACGAGTCCGGAAAGCGGCATCGAGATCAGCTCCACCGGAATCGACCAGCGAGCGCAGTCCACCAAATTCTGGCTCGTCACGTCGCTCCACTTGAGCGGCGCGGTGGGGCAGGCGGAGAAGATGGTCAGAGGCTTGGCGCGCAGTGCCTTCTCGTCTCCCCGCACGGCCAACTGCAGGTCCTTCATGATCTCAAATCCTTCCACCGTAAACGCCCCTGTGACCACCGGCTTCTCGCCATAAAGCAAGCTCAGGTAGAGCCGGTAGCTGTCCGCAACCTTATCGTGAACGTCAGCGGGGATCAGGGCAGTACTCTGGGAAGCGAGGTGCGACAGGCCGCTCGTCACTTTCACATAGCGCACGTAGTCTGCTGTCGAGGGCCGGCGCAATTCGCCGCTCCGGTTATCCAAAATGTTGAGTGCGGTCGAGCCGGGGGTGAAGTAAACGTTGTCGTCCTGGAAGTCATGAGTTTCGTTCCCCAGGACATCGTAGAGTTTGAAAGAGTGGGGCACGGCGGCGAGCGCTTGGTCAATGAGGTCTTCGGTAAGACATGCGTTGCGGTTGTCTTCGTCCACCTGCGCGCCATGGTCAGCCAGCAAGGCCAGCACGGAGTCATTGTGGGTTTCGAAACCTAGTTTGCACACCACCTCGCGCGCCTCCGCGATGATCCTATCCCTCAGTTCGTCCTCGAGCAGTTTAAGTGTTGGTCTCATTTGTTCCCTCTGGGAAGATTGGTAGCGCAGACCTGCCGTTCAAGGTCTGCGGCTTTTCGGCTGGCCGCAACCGCGCGACTCCAACCAATCTTGCCTTTCGCCAAGCTTAAGTTCGCCCCAGGTCACACCTTGCTGAACGGGCAGGCTAGATTGTACCCGAAGCGGCGATTCCTGGTTACGGGATTCTGTTCCTTCCTGCATTCCTCTCTTATCCGCGTTTCAAATTTGAAAATTGCCGCGCAATGGGTGGGTTTTCCATTTTTCCCATTCTTGCCACTCTTTCACGAAGTATATGGCGCGCGTAAGAACCGCAAAGTCTCAACACCAGAGACTCTGCGTCGCAAGCCCGTAATTTCTCGTTTTCTTGGCAAGCCTTCCATTGCATGGAGATGCGGTCAGGGGTATGTTATAGCGCGGCCGGAGAGCTAAAAGGGAAATCCCGGTTGAAGGGGTGCAGAAATGAGAAAATTTGGTCGCCGCGACCTACTGAGGAACTCCTTGGGAGCCTCAGCCGCTCTGGTGGGGGGAATCAGTTATGAACGTAATGCATTGATGGCACATATGATGGCTCCTCAGCAGGATGCTGCCGCTACGGAACCGGTGAAGGGCCTGCAGCGTGGGAAGTTTGGAAAATACGAGGTTTCCCGGCTCATCATTGGTGGAGACCCGGTTTCAGGGATCGCCCATGCCGGCGAACTGGTCTATCAAGCTGACTTCATGAAGCAGTATTTCAGCACGCCGAAGATCCTCGAAACCCTGACGCTGGCGGAACAAAACGGGATCAACACGCTCTTGATGCGCGCGGACGACCGCATCATCAGTCATTACCAGAGGTTCAAGAAGGAGCGGGGCGGGACCCTGCAGTGGATTGCTACCTCCGCGCCCGAACAGGGCTCCGCGGTGGAGAATTCCAAGCGCGCCCGCGACAACGGCGCCATTGCCGTTTATCTCCATGGCGGAATCGCGGATGGGCTCGTGAAAGCTGGGAAAGTAGACGAAATCGGCGAGATTGTGGAAGGCTTCAAGAACGTCGGAATCATGGCGGGTATCGGGGCTCACTTGCTGGATACCGCGCGCGCCTGCGTGCATGCCAGGATTGACCCGGACTTCTATATGGTGACCATCAACCGGGTGAATTACTACTGCAGTGAAGCAGCCGAGGTCGGCATCTTCATGAGGTCGATTAAGAAGCCCTGGATCGCCTTCAAAGTCCTGGGAGCGGGCCGGATGAAACCCCAGGAAGGTTTCCGCTTGGCCTTCGAGCACGGCGGCGATTTTCTCGCCGTGGGTATGTTCGATTGGCAAATCCGTGACGATGTCGCGCTTGTCCAGGAAATGCTGACCAAAGGCATCAATCGGGACCGCGACTGGGCGTAGCGGCACAGTCTCAAGGCTGATTTCGAGGATGGCTACGCTCATAACTAAGTTTTGGTGCTGATAAAATAATCTGATTTGGGCCAATCGTCGATCCGTTCCTATAATAGATAGTGTCATCACCTCAAATAACGCTCCAAAACACAGGAGGAGAACTTCATGCCTAGGTTGCTAACCCGGCTCCTTCTCGGTCTGGTGCTCGTGGTTGGATTAGCGGCAGGCCGAGGATTCGCTCAATCCTCACCGCCGTCCGAAAATCCGGCGCCGGCCTCGCAGTCCGCCTCGGCTCCCACCACCGCCGACCGCCTGGCTCAGCTCGAGCAGCAGCTTGCCGATGCGCGCACTTCCGGCGACAACGCCTGGATGCTCACCAGCGCGGCGTTGGTTCTAATGATGACCGGGCCTGGCCTGGCTCTCTTCTACGCCGGGTTGGTCCGAAAGAAAAACGTCCTTGCCACCATGATGCAGAGCTTCACGCTCATGGTGCTGGTGACAGTGCTCTGGGCCCTTTTTGGTTACAGTCTGGTTTTCCATGGGGGCGGTGGATTCCTGGGGGGTCTCGGCTACATGTTCCTGAAGGGAGTCGGCGCGGCGCCCAACGCGGACTACGCAGCCACCATTCCGCAACAAACGTTCATGGTCTACCAATTAATGTTCGCCATCATCACGCCTGCCCTGATCACGGGAGCGTTCGCGGAGCGGATGAAATTCAGCGCCATGCTGCTTTTCATGACCTTATGGACCATCATTGTTTACGACCCCATGGCCCACATGGTTTGGGGAAAGGGAGGCTTGCTCAATGCCTCGCTCGGGGGAGCCTTTCCCACGCTTGATTTCGCCGGTGGCACGGTTGTACACGTGACTTCCGGTGTTTCTGCGTTGGTCTGCGCGCTTTACCTGGGCAAGCGACTCGGCTATCCCAAAGAGCCGATGCCGCCCCACAGCGTGGTGTTGAGTTTTATCGGCGCCTGCCTGCTCTGGGTGGGTTGGTTTGGTTTCAATGCCGGAAGCGCGCTGGCGGCCGGAAGCCTTGCCTCGAGCGCCTTTGTGGCCACGCATTTCGGCGCCGCCGCCGCCGCTCTCGGTTGGGCAGCAGCCGAGTGGCTCACCCGCGGCAAGGCCAGCGTGCTCGGAGCCATATCAGGAGCGGTGGCCGGCTTGGTTGCCATCACCCCGGCTTCCGGCTTTGTGGCGCCCATGCCCGCCCTGGTGATCGGGCTGATCGCGGGTGTGTTCTGCTTCTTCATGGTGGCCAAGGTGAAGGGCATTTTCGGCTACGATGACTCGCTCGACGTATTCGGGGTCCACGGCGCGGGCGGCACCGTCGGAGCCGTGTTGACCGGCATCTTCGCTTCTCAGGCCGTGAACGCCATCTATAAAGACAGCCACGGCAACTCCTTGCCGGTGGGCTTGATAGACGGCAATGCCCATCAGCTTTTGAACCAGCTTGTGGGTGTGGCCATTGCGTGGGTCCTGGCAATTGTCGGCACGCTCGTCATTCTGAAGGTTGTGGATGTGGTGATCGGTTTGCGCGTTTCCTCCGAGCATGAGATTCAGGGCCTGGACCTGTCGCAACACGGAGAAGAAGGTTACAATCTGGAGGTTTGAGCTGTAGAGGCGCGCCATGGCGTGCCCTACACTCGCTTGGTGCGGCGTAGGGGAAAGCATTTGCCCAGGGCGGCCACAAGCGCCGCCCCTACTACGGAAGGACAACTGCCAATGCAAAAAATCGAAGCGATTATTCAGCCCTCGAGGTTTGACGCGGTCAAGGATGCCCTGCACGAAATCGGCGTGGAAGGTATGACCGTCCTGGAAGTTCGCGGGCACGGACGTCAGAAGGGTCACACCGAGTTTTACCGTGGAAATGAGTATAAGGTTGATCTGCTTCCCAAGATCAAAATTGAAATGGTGGTCCCGGACAACCTCGCCGACGAGACCGTCCAGGCCATTCTCAAAGCCGCGAAGACCGGAAAGATTGGCGACGGAAAGATCTTTCGAACCCGCGTGGACGATGCCATCCGCATCCGCAACGACGAGCGGGGAGACGCTGCGCTGTAATTGAAATGGAAACTGGAAACTAGAAAATGGAAAATGGGGGAGGTGGGGCAGACTACTACTCCGCTGAATCCCTGAAAATCCAGCAAAGCTTCGACCGCACAGGCGATGGCTTGGCGGTGCTGCGCACCCGTTCGGACGCGGTGGACGTAGTCGTTACCTCGCTTTACCGCCAGTTTTTTTCTCCGCAGCTTGATGAAGCGCGCCACTTCTGCTTACTTGCTCTGGGTGGCTATGGCCGCCGCGAACTCTTTCCGCACTCGGATATCGACCTGCTTTTCCTGACAGAAAGCAGCGCGGAGCAGTCCTCACGGCGCGAGGCCGTAGCGGCCCTCCTTCGGGAACTTTGGGACTTACGGCTCCGGGTTGGCCATAGCGCGCATACGCTGGCGGAGTGCGGCCGGCTTTACCGCGACAACCTCGAGTTCAACGTGGCCCTCCTCGATTGCCGCTATCTGGCCGGCGACCACCAGCTTTGGGCGCGCTTACATGACGACGTGTATCCGCACTTGGTGGCGCGAGATCATCAGGACCTGCTTCGTAACCTGGCGGACATGACGCGCGAGAGGCATGCGAAGTACGGCCACACCATTCTTCACCTCGAGCCCAACCTTAAGGAAGGCCCGGGCGGCTTGCGGGATTATCACGTTTGCCGATGGCTGGCGCAAATCTCCGCACTCGAGAAGCGTAAAGCCTGGAGCGCGCCGGAGGCTCTCTGGCCCGCGGCTTGGCGCGCCGGAACCGGTCCCGCTTTCGAGTTTCTCTGTGCTACCCGCTGTTTTCTTCACTACTTCCGCGAACGAGACGACAACCAGTTGACCTACGAATGCCAGGATGAGGCGTGCGCCCGCGGAATTGCCTGCCAGGGCAGCTCGGACCCACCATTCGGAGGTCCGCGCGCCTTGCCGCCCACCGCTGCGGAATGGATGCGAGTCTACTTTCGCCACGTCCGCTCCATTTACCGCCTCACCCAGAACCTTTTGGACGATATCGCCCCGGCGGACTCCGGAGTCTACAGCCTGTTTCAGAGTTGGCGGTCTCGTCTCTCGAATGCGGATTTCTCCGTCCTCCGGGAGCGAATCTACGTTCGCCAGCCTGCCGCCCTGGCGCAAAACCCCGCGCTCTTCTTGCAGTTATTCGAGATGGTGGCGCGCTACGGGCTGGAACTCAGCCGGGAAGCGGAAAGAGTGGTTACGGAAGTGCTGCCTCGCGTCCTGGCCAAGCCCTGGCGCCCTGCCGAGCTTTGGGATCACTTTCGTCAGATTCTCCTTTTGCCTGCGGCGGCCGAGGCCTTGCGCGACATGCACCGCCTGGGCGTGCTCAGCGCTCTTTTCCCGGAGTTCCAGGTGATTGATTCTCTTGTTATCCGGGATTTCTTTCATCGCTACACGGTGGACGAACACTCCTTCATGACCATTCAGAACCTGCACGCGCTGTCCGGCCGGAAGCCTCGGGACCGGCCCAGTCCAGGCGCGGACTCGGAGTGGGAAGGTCAACTGGCCGAGATCCTCGAGGAGGTGGAAAAACCGGAACTTCTCTACCTCGCCTTGTTATTCCACGATGTTGGCAAAGGCATGGTGGCCCCGGACCACATCGAGGGAAGTCTCCAGGCGATCGAAAGCGTCATGGCGCGGCTCGAGCTGGCGGAGGCGGACCGCGCCACGGTTCGATTTCTCATCTCGAGCCATCTCGAGATGTCCTCCACCTTGCAACGCCGCGACATTTTCGACCCGGAAACAGTGCGCGCCTTCGCCGGCAAGATCGAGACCACCGAACGCTTGAAGATGCTGGCTCTCCTGACCTACGCCGATATCAAGTCAGTCAATCCGGACGCCCTGACGCCTTGGAAAACCGAACTCCTGTGGCGGCTCTATGCCTCCGCAGCGAACTACCTGGCGCGCAGCGCGGATGAAGAGAGGCTAAGCTCCGCCGCCGCTGCATCACCCGCGGAAAGGATTCTGCCGTTGCTTCCGCCTTCCGCAACCCGAGAAGCGGTCGATCGTTTCCTCGAGGGGTTCCCTCGGCGTTACCTGTCTACCCATTCGCCGGAGGAGATCGGGTTGCACTTCCAGTTGGCGGGCCGGCTGGTTCACGAACCCGCCCAACTCGAGCTGAGGCGCCTGGGCAGTCTCCACGAGCTCACCGTCATCACCCCGGACCGGCCGTTTCTCTTCGCTTCCATCACGGGGACGCTTGCGGCATGGGGGATGAGCATTGTAAAGGCCGACGCCTTTGCCAATTCTGCGGGGGTGGCTCTGGACACGTTCCTCTTCGGCGACCTTTATCGCACTCTCGAGCTGAACCCTTCGGAGGCGGACCGCCTGAAATCCAACTTGGTGGATGTCCTTCATGGCAGATTGGAAGTCGCTAAGCTGCTGAGCGGGCGAGTCCATGCCACATCCGGCCAAAAACCCAAAGTCACCATCCCAACCCACCTCCGCTTTGACGACTCGAGCTCCTCCCACAGCACCCTGCTCGAGCTGGTTACTCACGACCGCCCCGGCTTGCTTTACCAGGTTAGCTCCGTGCTTGCCCAGCTCGGCTGCAACATCGAGATTGCCCTAATCGACACGGAAGGCGAAAAAGCCATCGATGTCTTCTACCTTACCTCGCAGGGCAGGAAGCTCGTACCCGAGATACAGGAAGCCATCGCAAAGACTCTGTTGTCGAAGCTTCAATCCTGCTAGCCTGTCTGAACGGGGGCATAAGGTCCGGCCCAGACTACAAACCAAGCTCGCTATGCGAGCCGACGCGCACCAGTTCCAAAGTGGCGGCATCCGGCTTTCGGTAGATGAGAATCAGGTCGGGCTTGAGATGACAATCGTGAAAATCGCTCCACGCGCCTGAAAGCGGATGATCGAAGTTGCAGCGCGGCAACGTCGCGTCGGCGGCGAGCAGATCAACCACCGCCATTAGCACCGCATCAAGGGTCTTGCCGTGCTGCCCCGATTTCTCCCGTTTGTAGTCTCGCTTGAAACGGCTGGTGTATTTAATCGTCCGCATTCAGCCTCGCGAGCAGCTTGCCCGGTTTTCCCGCTGTGGCGAGTTCGCCACGGCGCGCGGCCTTCATCGCCGCAACGGTTTTGGCGTTCGGAATAAGAGGCTCGAACGGTAGCGCTCCTTCCGTCGCAATCCGCACCATCATCATGCGGAAGGCGTCGGACACGGTAAGACCCATAGCCCCAAGCACAGCGGCGGCCTCGTCTTTGATCCGTTCGTTGACCCGGGCGCGGACAATGGAATTCTCCGACATCATGCACTCTCCTGTTGAGCTACAATGTAGCACAATAAGAGCCCATAATCAAGACTGACGAATCGCCTCACCTACAGTGTGGCGCAGAGCCGGAAGATCGTCCAAAAACAACACCCTAGCCTTGAAACTGTAGCCCGCCCCGAGCGGGACTGCTCTGCGGCCTGTTTTCCTTGGAGGTTAGTAAACACGTTGCGGTTGCCATGCTAAGCTCTAAGAACCGCAGAGTAAGGCAAACTACGCCCAACTCTGCGCTGCTCCTGAACGTGGACCGCACCGCCCTTTGCCGGGCGCTTGCCCGGTGACGCAGCCGACCATTCGTTCGGAACCCCGACCGACTACAGCGGGTTGAGATATTTCCGGTATCCTTTGCGCTTGCCGCTGGTCAGGTCATCCACGAACGGGCGGGTCTCACGCGTCGAGACGTTGCGAAAAATCCTTGTGCTCAAGCTCCGGTCGAGCAACCGGTCCTCGATCTCAGCTAACGCTTCTTTTGCCCGCACGTGAGCATAACCGGGCAGGTCCATTCCAATCAGATTGAACTTGTCGTAGATTCGGGCAATCGCGTCGGCCTCTTTGAGCGCAAAGAGCGAAGCTCGTCGGGTCTCAGCGTTGTAGAAGTTCCAGACATCGAATGAAATGTCCAGCTTTTCAGTGAAGCGCAGCGGAGCGGCCTGAGCCAGTCCAACTGCAGACGTGAACAGATTGATTCGCATGTCCAGCTTGTGATAGTTACGGGAGATTTCCCGATACAACTGCCGCCGCATCCGCCGCTTCGCAATGCCGGTCTGAAGAATTCTGGCGAGGTACCCGCCCGCAGCAAGAACCACTTTCTCAAGGGTGTCCGCCCAATTCAAAGACACACCGCGCCTCACATTCCGCCCGTGATGGGGACTACGGAGCTCGCCAAATGGTGTGATTGTCTTTGCCAAACATGAGAAGCGATGCCGCCGAGGTCTTGCTAGTCTCACCGGTCTTGTTGTCTACGAGGTCTCCGGTTCCCAGAACGGCAGAATAGCCGGCCTTGTCATGAAGCGTAAGGCTTGTGCCGTCCCGCGTGGCGCTCAACGTCGCCACCGAAGGAAACGGAACACTCACCGGTGCACCCGTCCCGAGCCCCAAAAGATTGAGAGAAAGCTGTGGGCCGTCTTTGTCGATGTGCAGGCGTACCGTTCCCCCGGAGTGGTCGATAATACTGATACCCGACTCAGAACTGAGGTCTACCATTCCGTCCAGACCGAAAAGGAGGAGGTCTGCTCCCCCTTTGGCCTCTGGCCCCAGGGTGACCAAGGGATGGCCCTTTCGGTCCTTTAGGACTAGGCTTTCCCCCTCCAAAACCCGATTAACGCGTAGCCTCCGGGGTAGGAGGCCCCGACCCGGACCCAACAAGAGCCCGACAACAGCCAGAAGGAGGGCAGCGGCAGCTAAGTTTCTAAGCCGGCGGTTTTGTCGCTCCAACTTGCCTAACCTTTCCCCGAAAACTTGTGGGTCGGTCGTCTGTGTTGCCATGGAGTCACCTCCGTGCACGCCATTCTTCCCGAGGAAAAGGGTCGCCCCAAAAGTGGTTAAGGGGCGTCACCCGCGAGGCATCAAATTTGGCCGCAAGCCGAAACTCACCCGGCAGCAGATCGGTCAGGCAAAAAAGCTCATAGCGCAAGGCGAGCGCCCTGAAGATGTAGCCACCAGCTTTCACGTAGGCCGGACCACCCTTTACCGGGCATTGGCTGGGTGAGCGCATGTTTACGGAGGGCGCACCGCCAGCATCCTGTAAATCGGGTACGCAAGAAGGGCAAATGCCACCAGCAGAAATACTCCCTGCGCCAAGACGAGCAGTAGGCACGCAATATACTTCAACTTATGTAATTTGTTGTGTTTGTCGGACTCCGTCGAGAACTTATTCACGTGTTCGTCCGATACCCCGTGTCCTAGATGCTGTAGAGCGATCAGTGTATCAACCAGATGGCAAGCCCACAAATAATCAGCGCGTGATTTGAGGCGGCTGGAGAACAAAAATACCTCAACGAAACCAAGAAGAGCGGCAGCGACCACAGGCTCCAGACAATGACGGTAACGTGATTACCGGCCCTGATCGAAAGGCTGATGCCGGAGGGTGACAAAAGCAAAGTCAAAGCCCCGCTTGATAGCGCGATCAGCATTTTTGAGAGAGCAGTCAACTCTCTCAGGTAGTCTGTTCGAAGCCGTTCCACCTCATCGAGCCTCTCCCTCTCCCTATCCATAGCGAACGATTATGACATATTTTCACGGAGGGGTGCGGAGCTAGGGTGAATGCCAGTTAGCCGAACATAACGTCCTTTATGTCCGGCTATCCGTCCTCGGGAACAACTATGAAGGGGACCCTCCCCAAATCGGCAATACGTTCCCGGGGATGGATGATTTCAGTAAAGCAAGCGTAGCGCGGACCTGTTTTGTAGGTCCGCGGCTTTTGGCTTCAAATCCCCGCGTTCCCTTCAGCGGGCAAACCCACGCGGTCGAGGGTCAGCCCGCGCCGGCCATGTCGTTCGGCGGCGACATGCGCCTCTAGGCTTGGCGCTGTGTCGAGGCAATAGGGAAGCGACAACAGATTCCCGGCGGGCACGAAAAGCCGCGGACCTACAAAACACGTCCGCGCTACGCTTGCTTTTCCGGAACCTGACACCCGACGCCCGTCACCTGAAACCTGACACCCGACACCTTTTTCCCTGCAACTCAAATTTTTTTTGAAAAAAATCGTCCAACATGAAATCTTTTCTTGACGTCGCCTCACCTTTAATCTAAGTTTGCGAAAGAGTCTGTAATTTGAATTTCCGAGTCATCAAAATTCCGGTGCGACGTATTTTAACCATCCGCGGCGCGATCCGATAGGAGTAAAGATGAGGGTCAAGGCGTTTTTTCTACTCGGACTCCTTTGCTTTGTACTGTCAATCGGCGCAGCTTGGGCGCAGACGACAGGCACCATGCGCGGGACGGTGACAGATCCCTCCGGCGCAGTTGTGCCGGGCGCCGGCGTCACGGCCACTCAGAGTGACACTCACGTGATCCGCACTATGACCACGAATGAGAGCGGGGACTACGAGTTTCCCGCCTTGCCTGTCGGGCGCTACACCCTGGTGGTGAAGGCCGTCGGATTCAAGATCGCCCGTCACGAAGCAATTGATGTCAGGCTGGGCCACGTCAGCGCCATTGACGTGAAGCTGGAGTTGGGTCCGGTGGCACAGGTGGTCACCGCAGAAGCCGCCGCGCCCCTCATCGAAATTGTCAGCACGCAGATTGGCGCCGTGGTGAATGACAAGGCGGTGGTCGAGCTGCCTCTCAATACTCGCGACACTTATCAACTGTTGCAGTTGCAGCCTGGCGTGCAGTCGCAGCTCGGCTCAGACCTCTTCTACGGCAGCGATCAGCCCGGAGTGGTCTCGGTGAACGGAGGGCGCGGGCGTTCCAACAACTACACCGTGAACGGGGGAGATGCCAACGACCAGTTTGTGAATTTGCCCGGCGTCGAGCCCTCGCCCGACACCATCGAGGAATTCCGCATCTTGACCAACACCTTTGACGCCGAATTTGGCCGCAATTCCGGCGCCGTCGTCAACGTCGTCACCAAATCAGGCACCAACGCCTTGCACGGCGACGTGTATGAATTCTTGCGCAATAATGTGCTCAACGCTCGCGGTTTCTTTGACACCGAGATTCCCGACTTCAAACAAAACCAGTTTGGAAGCACCCTGGGCGGACCCATCCGCAAGGATCAAACCTTCTTCTTTACCTCCTATGAGGGGCGCCGAATCCGTGAAGGAACCCCCTCGCCGGCCTTTCCTGTCCCCACCGTTGCCGAGCGAGGCGGCGATTTCTCTGCCGGACAGCCTCTCACGGGCACCTTGAGCGATCCCAACGGCACGGTGTCAGCGCTTATGAACGCGCGCCCGGGGTGCGCTGCGGCGGTGGCGGCCGAGGGCGGGGCGCCGATCGCTCCCGGCTCAGCCTACTCCGCTATCTTTCCCAACAACAAGATCCCGCCGCAATGTTTCGATCCCACGGCGCGTGATTTGATGCAGCAGTACGTGCCCCTGGCAAACTTGAACGGCACGGAATACCAGACCGTCCCCACCTCGCGCGAGTACGATGACCAGCTTACCGGCCGCATCGATCACAAGCTGAGTGACCACCAGCAGTTCAACGCCTATTACTATTTTACGGACCAATTCTATACCCAGCCTTTTTCGTACTTTCAGGGCGCGGGCGCGAACGTGCCGGGGTTTGGTGGCCTTTACAACAACCGCTACCAGCAAGTGAACCTCACGCACACCTGGGTGGTCAGTCCCAGCACCGTCAACGAGCTTCGCTTCGCGGCCTTCCGCGAGGCGCAAGGGGAATTCAACCACCCGCAGCATACGAACCTCGTCCAGGACTCCTGCGCCAACGTCCCGGCCGACCAGTGTTTTTCAAACCCCAACGATCCCGCGCTCGGCATCACACCCCACCTCGGGGTCGGGCACGAGGGCGTGCCCTTCCTCACAGTTTCCGGCGGATTCGCGCTTGGGAACAACTATGAAGGGGAGCTTCCCCAGGTCGGGAATACGTTCCAGTGGATGGACAATCTCAGTAAAGTGGTCGGCAATCACAGTTTGAAATTCGGCGCCGACGCGCGCCGCCAGCGCTTTGACCAGCTTCTCTACTTTAACGTCAACGGCGATTTCTCCTTCCTGGGCGGTGGCCCGAACGATCCGGGCTACTCCGATCTCTACCCCAATTATCTGCTCGGCCTTCCTGACTCGTATTTGCAGGGCTCGGCGCAACACGAAAGCGTGCGTAGCACGTCGCTTTATCTGTACGCGCAAGATAGCTGGAAGATTCGTCCTGCCTTGACCCTGAACTACGGGTTGCGCTGGGAATTAAACACCCCCATCGCGGACGTGGGCGGTCGCACGCAAACTTTCCGCCCCGGTCAACAGACCACCGTCTTTCCTTGCCAGCTCAGTTCCAATAACCCCCTGGTGGGGGCGTTCGGGAGCACCGATTGTGGACCGGGGAGCGCGGGTGAGGCGGTTTTCCCGCAAGGGTTAGTTGTGCCGGGGGACAAGGGCATCTCCGACGCCTTGACGCAGACTTATTACAAGGCCTTCGCACCGCGCATCGGCCTTGCCTGGAGCCCTTCCTGGAACGACGGCACGCTCGCCAAGATCACCGGCGGGCCGGGAATGACGAGCATCCGGGCGGGGTGGGGACTTTTCTACAATCCCATGGAACAACTCGTGCTCGAGCAGTTCAGCGGCGAGCCTCCCTTCGGCGGCAGCGTCAACCTTTCGGAAACACTCTTCAATACGCCCTTCCAGGGCCAAGACGGTTCGGTCTACCCGAATCCGTTCAATGGGATCCTCAATCCGCCTCGTGGTAAGCCGGTCGATTGGTCCTCCTTCCGCCCCATCCTGATGTTCGGAGAGCTCCAACCCAATATCCGCGCGCAATATGCGGCTCAATATAATTTCAACGTGCAGCGAGAACTGACCGGAGACATGGTTCTTCAAGTGGGGTACGTGGGCTCGCAAGGGCATCGCTTGCTGGCTATCCACGACTTGAACTACGCAAACGCCCAAACCTGCCTGGATTTGGAAAACATCTCAAATTTCTACGCCAGTTCCAATCCCGCGCTTTCCTCCAGCCTGGCGTGCGGCCCGTTTCACGGCGATAGCTCTTTCCAAATTCCTGCCAATTCCATCCCTGCCGGCATGAGCGTGCATCTTCCCTACGGCTCAGTGCCCGTGGTGTCAGGGCCGAATAACCCCGCCATAACATTGGTGGGGCTGCGCCGTTACTCGTCGCCGTTCTGCCAGCCCACCACGGGCGTCGGATGTCCGCCGGACGGCACTCCGGTCTTTGCCAGCATTTTCGCGCAAGACACGATTGCGAACTCGGCGTACAACTCGTTGCAAGTATCCCTCGAGCGGCGCTTCGCCAAAGGCCTCCAATTCCTTGCCGCCTACACGTGGAGTAAATCATTTGATGACGCCTCGAGCTTCGAGAATACCCTCGACCCACTCTGCTTCCGCTGCAGCCGTGCCCTTTCGCTATTCAACGCGCCCCAGCGCTTCGTCCTGAGTTATTACTGGGAATTGCCTGTTCCTGTAAAGCATGGGTTTGTGGGGAAGGCGGTGAATGGCTGGGGCATGTCGGGCATCTTTAGTTTCCAGAGCGGCTTTCCCATCCGAATCACCTCCTGGAGCGACCTCGAGCTCGAGAACAGCCAGGACTTCGAGTATCCCGGCGAGCCTGACCTGGTTGGGAAATTCAGCGCCCAGGACCCGCGCAGATCAGGCTGCGCGTTGGGAACCGGTCCCACCGCCGGAGCCGGCGCGCCCGCCTGCCAGTCTGTCGCCAACCAGTACTTTGACCCTAATGCGTTCGCTCCCCAGGCTCTGGGAACCATCGGGAATGCGCCGCGCTCGATCTGCTGCGGCCCGGGAGTCAACGACGCGGACCTCGCCCTGCTGAAGACCACACGCATCACCGAGCACAAAGAACTCCAGTTCCGCGCCGAGTTCTTCAATGCTTTCAACCACGCCCAGTTCTATGTGCCCGACGGCAATATCACTGACGGCCCAACCTTCGGCCAGGTCTCCAAGGCCCGTGACCCAAGGCTTATCCAGTTCGCGTTGAAATTGCTGTTCTGATGGCGAGATCGCTTTACTTTGTGCTATAATGTAAAGCGATGGCTGAAGTGACTATTTCGTCTAAGAACCAGATTGTGATCCCGCGTGAAGCGCGCGAGGCCTTGGGCGTGAAACCCGGGGACAAGTTGCTTGTGGTCGTTCGCGGGAACAGGGTTATTGTCTTGCAAAGACCCAAATCCCACCATGCCGCCATTCGAGGCTTGGCGCCTGGTCTCTATTCCCGCGATTACATTCAAAAGGAACGCCAAAGTTGGGACTAGACCGTCTTGGCGCTTTTCTTCGCCATCATCGCCTGATCGCTCTCGACACAAGTGTCTTCATTTACCAGCTCGAAGCGAACCCTCGATATTTACCCTTCACCGATCACATCTTCTCCTGGCTTGAACGAGCCGGCGGGCAAGGTGTGACATCGACTATCACCATGGCTGAATTGCTGGTGCAGCCCTATCGTGAATTCGACGAGCAACGCGTGGACGCGTTTTTCGCCTTGCCTTCCACATTTCCCAACCTGCAATGGATTGCTCCAAACCTGGAGATCGCGGATCTTGCTGCGCGGATTCGCGCTAGTCATCGCTTACGAACTCCGGATGCTTTGCAAGCAGCCACAGCCGCACACGCCGGCGCGACCGGTTTGATCACCAATGATGTGGTCTTCGAACGGTTGGACGCCTTTGAAACTCTGGTGTTGGACCAGCTTCTGTGAATGATGATCTCAGGCAGACCCGCGCAACGTGCTTAGATCCCAGGGCGCGTTTCGGGCCGCCCCGATAAGGCCCGTCTTCAATGCCAAGTCGTAGCAGGTGACCGAGCCTCCGCGCCCGACCAGATAGGCCTCCAGCGCCTCGCGCACGACCTCCGACTCCTTTTTCCTGTCTAGGAGAGCCTGCTCGTGCAGTCTCTGCCGGAGTTGGGGGCTAACGCGAATCGAGATGCGATCAGTAGCCATTTCAAGAGCTTCTCCAATCATCTGATATTCTAGCTCGCTGTCGGACAAGTCTCCACCGCAGAAACCAGAAAGCATTTCAGTCCTCGGTGCCTCTGCGTCTCCGTGGTGAGAAAATGCGACACATATAACCCAGCGCGCCCCGGCGGTCACAACCAAAAAACAGCCTCACCACAGAGGTCACAGAGTTCGCAGAGGCAAGCCGAAGCATTTTTCTCTGCGGTCTCCGTGCGCTCTGTGGTGGATCTTTTCGTCGCGGCCTACGGAGAACTGACATCTTGTAGCGCAAGAGCCTGTCGGCGCGGACCGTCTGGTCTGCTGACGGCCTCAACCGGCGAATATTGCCATCCGTGCGCGCAAGATTCTCCCTCCTTGCACTCGCCGTGAAACTATGGCACACTACCCTTAGGTTCTTATGGGAGAGAAGCAATCCAATCCGGCCGGTATCCTGCGCGACACCCTGGACATGCTCATTCTCAAGGCGCTCAAGCATCGTCCCTCGCACGGTTATGCGATCGCGGAATTCATCGAGCAGACGTCGGAGGAGGTACTCCGCGTGGAAGAGGGCGCACTTTACCCGGCATTGCACCGCCTCGAGCTGCGGGGCTGGCTGGATTCGGAGTGGGGCATTTCGGAACACAACCGGCGCGCCAAATATTACCGGCTAACCGCCGCCGGGCGAAAGCAATTAGCCGAGGAGGCCGCCCGTTGGGGCCGCCTGTCGGCTGCCGTTGCGCGCGTGATGGAAACGGCGTGAAGTCGGGGCTACGGGCTCTTGGGATCCGCGCTACCCACTCACGTCATTCCCGCGCAGGCGGGAATCCATGTTCCCACCCGGAGAACTGACAACTGAGAACTGACGACTGAAAACTTCTTGGAGGCCGCGATGTCTCAATGGCTAACCAGCGTCTGGCTGCGGGCTAAGGCTCTTTTCAAGCGGCGGGAGTTGGATCGCGACTTGGAGGACGAGTTGCGCTTCCACCTCGCGATGCGCGAAGAAAAAATGAGAGCGGCGGGGCTGGATCCGGTCGAGGCTGGGCGTGCCAGTCGAAGGCGCTTTGGCAACCGCTGGGCGCTCCAGGAAACCTGCCGCGAAATGTGGACTTTTGTCTGGCTCGAGGACCTCTGGCAGAACGTTCGTCACGCCTTCCGCGCCATGCGGAAGAATCCGGGCTTCACGGCGGTTGTTCTGGTGACGCTGGCGCTTGGCATCGGCGCCTCCACGGCGGTGTTCAGCGTAGTCGATCCCCTGCTCTTTCGCCGCTTGCCCTATCCCAAGGACAATCAGCTTGTTTCTGTGGGCTACCTGGGACCTGTCGATAACAATGAGTTCAATGTGGTGAGCAGTTACTTCGATTGGCAGCAGGGGCCATTCAAATCTCTCACCGCCATGAGGCCCGGCGTGGGTTGCGACGTGATGATCGGTGACGCGCCGCGCCGCGCCGCATCAACTGTTACGCCGTGGCCGCCAACTTTCTCCGGACGTTGGGCGTCTCCCCAGTTCTCGGCCGGGACTTCAATCCCGAGGACGATCGCCCCCACGCGCCCCCGGTCGGTCTGCTTTCCTACGGGTTCTGGCAGAGGTCCTTTGGGGGCGACGCGAAGGCTCTGGGCAAGACCCTCATTGTTGACGACGATCCGGTGCGAATCATCGGCGTCCTCCCCAAAAACTTCGAAATGCCCCAGCTTGGCGAGATCGACGTGATGCTGCCGGCGCGTCTGGATTCGAGCCTCCCGCGTTCTGCGAATTCCAGTTCTTTTCTGCGGACCTTTGCACGCCTGCCGGAGGGGATGTCGATTGAGCAGGCGCACGGCCGGCTGCTTCCGATTTTCAACTCGAGCGCGGATAAAGACGTCCCACCGGAGTTGCGCAACGAGGTCCGCTTGGTGGTTCGCTCGCTTCGTGACCGGCAGATTCACGAGGTGAAACTCTCTTCCTGGATGTTGCTTGGCTCCGTGATCGCCTTGTTGCTCGCAGCGTGCGTCAATATTGCGAATCTCATGCTGGCGCGCGCCGTCGCCCGCCGGCAGGAACTCGCCATGCGCGCCGCCCTGGGAGCCGGACGCGCACGCCTGATGCGGCAAACCCTCACCGAGTCCCTGATCTTTGGCCTGCTGGGAGGCGCCGCCGGATGCGGGACCGCCTGGGCGTTGCTGCGGCTTTGCGTTAGCCTCGCGCCCGGCGGGATGCTGCGCCTCGAACACGCCCGGATCGATCTGCGCGTGCTTCTGTTTGCCCTGGCTGGTTCGCTCGGGGCCGCATTGTTGTTTGGCATGGCGCCTGCCCTCGAGCCGCCGCGGGCCGAGGTCCTGGGCGGCTGGCACGTTCGAGGAACGGCTTCCACGCTGTTTCGCAAGGCGCTGGTGAGCGCGCAGGTAGCGATTTCCCTGGTTCTGCTGGCCGGGGCCTCATTGTTGCTGCGCAGCCTTTGGAAACTCCAAAACCAGCCGCTGGGATTTCAACCCGAACACTTCGTTACTGCTTCGTTCACCTTGCGGCGGCGCCGTCAGCCGCCTGCCCAGGGGCAAGATCAGCCTTCCCAGGTGCAAGCCGGCTTCTTTGACGAACTCGAGGCACGGCTGAAGCGCATTCCGGGCGGCGGCTCCTTTGCCCTGAGCGACTCCATACCTCCTCGCGGCTCGATGGGGCGCCCCTACTCGAACCTGCGCATTGCGGGGCGCCCGCCTGTGGCGCGGGATGGGGGGATGGTCGAGTTCCGCTGGGTCACTCCGGGTTACTTCCGCGCCATGGGGATTCCCATCCTTGCCGGGCGGGCCTTCACCGAGGGCGAGCGCGCTTCCGGCGAATCGCCACTCATCCTGAGCGCTACTCTGGCCCGCCGACTGTTCGGCAACGAGAGCCCGCTCGGACAACAAATCGACTTAGAGGTTAGCGGCCATTGGTGCACGGTCGTAGGCGTGGCCGGCGATCTAAAGAATAACGGGCTGACTGAGCCCTCCGATCCCGAGTACTACCGCCTGCGCATGCACAACTCGCAACAGGCGGGCTTGAGCGGCGTGGCGGTGTTCCGCACCTCGCTCGATCCGGATACACTCGAGCGCTGGGTTGGGAAGGAGTTTGCGGCGCTTGATCCTTCCATGCCGGTCACGGTTGAGACCCTGGAACAGCGGGTCGATCGGTTCAGGGAGCGCCCGCGTTTTGTCGCGACTCTGGTGGGCCTTTTTGCGGGCTTCGGTCTTCTCCTGGCTGCGGTGGGCCTTTACGGCGTGCTCTCTTTCCTGGTGGCCCGCCAGACCAGGGAAATCGGTGTGCGCATGGCCATTGGCGCTCGGCCCCTGGATATTGCCTTGCAAATTCAGAAGCACGCGGGAATCTGGACGGGAATCGGAGTGATTGCGGGCCTGGCCGGCTCGTTTGTCTTGGCCAGAACCATTCGCGGGCTCCTGTTTGAGGTCTCGCCCAACGATCCGGCATCCCTTCTCGTTTCCGCTACAGTGTTGCTGGTAACGGCGGCGTTCGCGGCCTGGGTGCCTTCCTCGAGGGCCGCCCGAATCGACCCCGTTATTGCCCTGCGCAACGAGTGATGTAGGGGCGGCCCTTGTGGCCGCCCTTGTGGCTGCCTCAGGGCGGCCACAAGGGCCGCCCCTACAACGTGATTTTTTCACGGGCGTCGTGATCGAGCACGAAGGAGGAGCTTAACAATGAAACGACACGCAGTTGCTGTGGGAATGGTGATGCTGTTGGGGCTTGCCACTACTCTTCAAGCGGCCCCCAGGAGCCTGCCGCAGGACTCGAAGACGGAAGACGCGGTCTTGCAGCTCGTTCAAACCTGGCTCAACGCGGAGTCCGAGGGTGACTCGGCCGCCTTGGACAAACTCATTGCCGAGGACTTTGTGGGCACGGGACCCGGAGGCAACATCCTCAACAAGACTGACATCGTCCCTCCGGGCGGCGGCGAGAGGCCGAAGATGCCCAAATCCCGCGTGAAAGACTCGACGGTGCGCGTTTTCGGAAATACCGCCGTTGTCATGGGCAGCGTGGCTTACGAATCTGTGCCCCAACCCGGCTTCAGATTCACTCTGGTTTTTCTGAATCGTGGTCAGGGATGGCAGATGATCGCCGCGCACCTTGTGAGCGCGCCGCCGGCCAAGTAAACCTTTCGCGGGGCAATCCCCACCGCCTCCCGTGACCGAAGCGGGGTTATTTGGCTTGATCGACCCTCTTGCCGAAGTTGGGACTAGCCGATAGTATTACTGATGGTCGAGCAAATGGAATTATCGCTAGTCACCAGCCCGATGGCAACCGCACACACAGACGCCAAGAGCGCCTCCACATACGCCCCCCTCAGCAGCGTTTGGCAGGGAACCGACGGCGACCTCCTGGAGGAGATGTTCAAGTTCTACGCGACAATTCCGCCCGAGCCGATCTTGGACGCAACCTACAATGCGGGAAGGTTTTGGAAAGGTTCCAAGCGGGACGTCGTTTTCATGGACATCGACCCACAATACAAGCCGATGATTGTCGGGGACAATCGCATAATGAAGGGCGTTCCGCCTGCGAAATGAACTTCAGATTTCGACCGCAAGCCGCATTGTAGGGTTCATGCGGAAACCTTTTTCAGTGCGGAGGGAGAACGCATGGCGAGAGATTCGTGCCGGGGTATGCATTGCCGTCATCTCCCTTTTGTCCCGCAGCCTTCTACACTTTGATGAAGAAACTTAACCGGTCCTTACGCAGTCTCTCCAGCAACGATCTGCTGGCTCCCGCCTCATGAGTGGCCGCATGCTCGCGGAGATCAACTTCGTCCCCATACACTACCGTTTCGCAATCGGCAATGCGACAGATAGCGGCGGGCTTTCCCAACCAGACCCAAGCTTGTATCCATGCGCCGAGGCCATCCTTTTCATCCAGACGACTGGCGAGGGCATCCGTATCGATCTCCTCGTCATCGGTTTCATAGAGCAGCCGTGCCGCTTCGATTTCCGCCTCAGTCGCCGGAGTGCAGATGGCGCGGTAAGCCTCGCGGATTTTTTTCTCCGCCGTCGCTTTCCTCCCGTGCTTCAGGGCACTCGCGGCACCCGTTAGCAAGGTGATAAGTTGTTGTTTTTTGCCGGGCATGTCATCCCTCGTGGACCTGGCGGTTACCTTCCCACCCTATTTGAATACCTATCACTATCCCCGCAACATCAGGGCACCCTGAACTCGCCCTACCGGACTAGGAGACGCCCGATTTGGGTCGCTACAACCAGGATGAACAGGCCAACCAGGGCTCTTTTTATTGAATCATGCGCAAGCGGTTGCCGGACGGCCAGCCGTTTACCATTGATCGTGGCGCCAACCAACCAGTTCCCAGCCCACCTGAAATCCGTCACTGTCGCGTGCTCGAACTGAGCGTGACAGTTTGGACAGAGGACGAGGAGGTTGCTTGGGTGATGACCGACCTCTGGGTCGAGATGATGTATTTCAAAGTACGGTTCACCGTTGCGTTTTTCGAACGTGAAGGAACATAGCTGGCACCTCCCATCATGCAATTCTCGAAGCAGAACGCGAATCCCCGAGGGGACGCCCTCGTGGCGCTCAGTCACACCCGGAGATACCCTTGGACGTGGCCGGCGCGGCGACTGCTGAGCAATCCGCAACAACTCTTCTTGGGCTAGCTCTCGCGGACGTCTTCGCGTCAGCATCGAGAGCGCAGTTAACTCTTGCTCCGCCTGCGAATCCGTCCGGGCGACCCGAAGCTTTTCTCGGGTCTCTCGCTCTTGCCGCTCTCGAACATAGCGGTCCAGGGCGATCCTGTATAACCGTTTGCCGGGATCTTCGAGGGTGATGGAGATTACGTCTCCCTCTCGCACCCCTCTTTTTGAAAACCAATGGGAAAGACCAAATATCCGATTCTCTTTGACTACGGGGTCGTAAGGGTGAAAGGTCAGGGTCTTTGCCTTTTCCTCGTCGTCAAAAACGACTTGCATCTGGCCTTTCTCGCCGGGAAACCAGTCTCTGAACTTTTGCGGTATGGCGAGCAAGCCTTTCTCCAGGCGGCTGGCGGACGCGCGGATGGTGAAGTGTTGCTTCTCGCTGCTCACGCTCGCAAGACCCGTACCTCGGATTGCCATGAAGCCGGGAAGCAGGAAGCCAATCGCATATGCGTCAGGGTTTGAGACCAGCCTCCCAACAAGGATCGACCGTTTCGATGAGCCGAATTTTCCACGCGCGATTCCACTTCTTGACACGTTTTTCTCTCAGAATCGCATCCCGAGGTCGCGAAAAGAATTCGCAATACAATAGCCGACAGACATTGTACCTCTTAGTGAGACCCTCCAGCAATCCGTCGAATGCGTGACTCGGTTGAGCCAAGATTTGTGGCGATGGGTCGGTTGAAGCCACAAGTCTTCACTACGGCACTGACATTCCGCTTGCCCCCACTTATCGTTTTGTCGTAACATCAAGTCATTATGAAGACCATGCCTCGGTAGTTGCCAACTCGCGCCGTTCTGAAACCGCACGGCCCCGGTCCGGGTCGAAATCTGAAACCAACCTTGCAACCTTATTACTTATGGCTACCGCCGTCACCACTCGCGACACGTCTTCGTTTTGGGAATCGCTGCGCGAAGCCCTGCGCGGCACGCACCAGGACTACACTTCCGGCAGCCTCACGCAGGCGATTTTCCTGCTCGCGGTGCCCATGGTGCTCGAGATGTTCATGGAATCGCTCTTCGCCATCGTGGATGTCTTTTGGGTGGCGCGTCTGGGTGCGGATTCGATTGCCACCGTGGGACTGGTCGAGGCGATGCTGACGATTGTGTACGCGACGGGTATGGGGCTGGGCCTCTCGGCCACGGCCATGGTAGCGCGGCGGGTGGGCGAGAAGGATCGCGAGGGAGCAGCCGTGGCGAGCGTTCAGGCCATCGCCCTGGGTCTGGCAGTCAGTCTCGTGATGGGCGTTTCCGGCCTCTTCTTCGCGCCTCACCTGCTGCGCCTGATGGGCGCTTCGCCGGCCATTATTGCAGTCGGAACTCGGTATGCACGGATCACCCTGGGCGGTTGTTGCGTGGTGGTGCTGTTGATGTTGAACAACGCGGTGTTTCGCGGCGCGGGCGACGCCGCCATTGCCATGCGCGTGCTCTGGCTTTCGAACTCCATCAATCTGGTTATCGACCCCTGCCTGATCTTTGGACTTGGGCCGTTTCCACGCCTGGGCGTGACCGGGGCCGCCGTGGCAACACTTACCGGACGCACGATTGGCGTAGTCTATCAACTCTACCGGCTCTCCCGGGGCGGCGAGCACATCCGGATTCTGGCGCGACAGATTCGCCTCGACCTGGAAGTGATGGCGCGGCTGCTTCGAGTCTCCCTGACAGGGATCGCTCAGATGCTGATTCCGCATATCGCGTGGATCAGCCTGATGCGGATCGTGAGCGTGTTCGGCAGCACTGCCCTGGCCGCCTACACGATCAGCATCCGGATCATCGTTTTCTTTATTCTCCCCGCCTGGGGCCTGAGCGGGGCCGCCGCCACGTTGGTGGGCCAAAGTCTCGGGGCCGGGCAGCCGGAGCGCGCCGAGCAATCCGTGTGGAAAACCGGATTCTATACCATGCTGGTCATGGGTGGCGTGGGCGTGTTCTTTGTTCTGTTCCCAGGCCCTGTCTTCCGTCTATTCACTCACGACCCCGCGATTGTTTCCCTCGGCACAACCTGCCTGCGGATCGTGAGTATTGGCAACATCGGCTACGCCTACGAGATGGTGATGATGCAAGCCTTCAACGGCGCGGGAGACACCGTTACGCCCACCATCATCAATTCCTTCGGCTTCATCGGGCTCGAGATTCCTTTAGCCTATGCGCTCGCCCTCCCGCTCGGCATGCGCTCAACCGGCGTCTACTGGGCAATATCCATTTCAGAGTCCGCCATCGCCGTGGCCATGGTCCTCTTGTTCCGCCGTGGCCGGTGGAAGGCGGAGAAGATTTAGCCTCGAGCCAGGCGATCGAGCAGAGCCGCCAGGTGCGTCTTCTCGTCGAATGCGCCTATAGTATCCATGCGTCGCCTTCAACTAGTCTCAACGAGTTGATACTAATCTGAAAAACCGCCTGTTCGTCAAGACTTTCCGCCACCCGGTAGCGGGCCAGTCTGATCCTTGTAGCGGCGGTCTACGACCGCTGGTCTTGAATTCTCGAGGAGTTCCGGCGCTCGGAGAGCGCCGCTACAGCAAACTGACCCACTACCCGCCACCCAGACCGGTCAAACTGATTAACGGAGAAATCGCACCGCCTGCACCACGTGCGCGACGTTTCCGTGCAAAGAGCTTGACACATGTGTCGACTTGCAGATAGGCTATTTACATGGACCTTGGGGGACAGGCCGTTTGGATCTTGCGAGGTTGCGGCCCTCTCTGGCCCGACGGAGACAGGAAGGGGGCGTTGGAAGTCACCGAAGATCCCTCTCCGGTCACGGCAAAGGAAACTTCTGCCGCAGAGTGTTCCCGAAAGGTTGAGTCAGATGTTCGTAGATTTTGTTGATAATGGCTGGCGCAGCGCTAGCCTCTGCGGTCTCCAGATATTGGAAATGCGCCTAGTGCCGAGCTTCGCTCTGCGCCTGCCCGTGCCAAAAGTCGGTAGTGTCCTAATGTGGCCCGTAACGCCGGCTTCCAGCCGGCAATGGAGCCGCCAAGATGGCGGCGCTACGACCAAATTAGGACAGCACCCAAAAGTCCTTGAGCCAGGCAGGAATTTTAGAAAGATGTTAAAATCGAGGGAACGAACTCAATAAGTCATTTGGAATCAATAAAAGTCTCAAAAAACGAACTCAAACGAAATCCAAATGAAGCGCAAAATCGTGCCGCAAACACGCAAAGTAACCGAAACAGCGCCAAGCTGTGACCGCAAAAACTAGTCCTGGTGGGGGGCGGTGCGGGAAATCACAAATATGACACAAAGACCGCGTTCGCAGAACATCGAACGGCTATCTTCCAGCTATTCTCGACACTCGGGCGACCCGGCCATAACGAGTCTGCCTTCTCGTGTGGCCACGACCTTTCTGATCTTGCTGGCGGTGGCCTTGGTGGCTCTAGCCGCCGACGTTTCGTTGCCTCCGATTCCGCCTACACCCAAGAAGCCGCACATCGATGTCTACCATGGCATCAAGGTGGAGGACGACTACCAGTGGCTCGAGAATTGGAATGATCCCGCAGTGCGCGAGTGGAGCGACGCCGAGAATCGCCACGCCCGCGCCTATCTCGCGGCGCTTCCCGGCCGGCGCGAGATTCGGGATCGATTGAAGGCTCTCATCACCCACGTTCCGGCGGCCTACTATGGTTTCAAGTACACCCCCTCCGTTCTGTTTGCATTCAAGTTCGACCCCGCGAAGCAGCAGCCGACTCTCGTCACCCTCGACTCGCCTGACAAGCCACAGTCCGAGCGGGTCGTGGTGGATCCCAACAAACTTGATCCCAAGGGAACCACGACCATCGATTTTTACGTTCCGTCCTTGGATGGAAGCCGCGTGGCCGTCTCGTTGTCCGAAGGCGGCAGCGAGAATGGGACTTTGCACATCTACGACGTCCGCTCGGGAAAGGCGCTCACCGACGTCATCCCGCGCGTCAACAAGGGCACAGGGGGCGGCAGCGTCGCGTGGAACGCCGACGGCGCCGGCCTCTATTACACACGCTACCCGAGTCCGGGCGAACGGCCGCAGCAGGATCTGGATTTTTACCAGCAGGTTTACTTTCACAAGCTCGGCACGCCCCAAAGCGCCGATACTTACAGCCTGGGCAAAGACCTGCTGCGGATCGCCGAAATCCAGCTTCAAACTTCACCCGACGGCCGCTACATCCTCGCCACGGTCGCCAACGGAGACGGCGGCGAGTTCGAGCATTTCCTGCTGGGCGCGGACGGCGATTGGAGGCAGCTTACACAGTTTTCGGATGGCGTCACGCGGGCGGTGTTGGGGTGGGACCAGGCGCTCTATATGGTTTGCGTGAAGGAATCGCCGCACGGCAGAATTTTACGCCTGCCTTTGGATCGCCCGGCGCTCTCGAGTGCCCGCACGATCGTTCCGCAGGCGGATGACGTGATCGAGAGCGTAGCCCTCTCGGATACGCGGCTCTACGTGGAGGGGGTCTGGGGCGGACCCTCCGATGTTCGCGTCTTCGATCTCGAGGGCCACGCGCAGGGAAAAATCCCCCTCGAGCCGGTCTCGTCCGTCTTTGGCCTGCTGGCGCTCAAGGGCGACGAGGCGCTTTACGAAAATGAATCCTACATCCAGCCGCAAGCTTGGTATCGCTTTGTTGCATCTACGGGCAAGGCCACGCGTACAGCGTTGTTCGTCAAACCCAGCGTCGACTTCAGCGATACGGAAGTGGTGAGGGAGGTCGCCACATCCAAGGACGGGACCAAAGTTCCCATGAGTATCATACGGCGCAAGGGCACGCGCCTGGACGGGCAGAATGCCACCCTGCTCACCGCCTACGGCGGCTTCGGAATCAGCCTCACACCCTCCTACGACCTCACCGCCCGCATCTGGCTTGACCAGGGCGGCGTTATGGCCATCGGCAACCTGCGCGGTGGAAGCGAATTCGGCGAAGAGTGGCACAAGACGGGCATGCTGACTCACAAGCAGAACGTGTTTGATGACTTCGCCGCTTGCGCCCAGCACTTGATTAAAGCGGGTTACACCAATCCCTCGAAACTTGCTATTCAGGGGGCCAGCAACGGCGGGCTGCTGATGGGCGCCGCGCTCACTCAGCATCCCAACCTGTTTCGCGCCGTCGTTTCCGGCGTCGGCATCTACGACATGCTGCGTAACGAGCTCAGCCCCAACGCGGTCTTCAACGTCACCGAGTATGGGAGCATCAAGGATCCCGAGCAGTTCAGAGCGCTCTATGCCTACTCGCCTTACCATCACGTGGTCAAGGGAACGGCCTACCCGGCCGTGCTTTTCATGACCGGCGCGAACGACCCGCGTGTGAACCCCATGAACTCGCGCAAGATGACTGCGGCTCTCGAGGCCGCCACTACCTCCGGCTTGCCGATCCTGCTGCGCACCAGCGCAGACACCGGCCACATTGGCTCCTCGCTCGACGAAGAAATCGACGAGGGCGCAGACACGTTTGCATTCGTGTTCCAACAGCTAGGGATGACGATGCGGCCGCGGTAGGGGCGGCCCTTGTGGCCGCCCAGGGGCAGCGTTTACGCTTACGATCCGGTCCAAGGGTTGATGACCGGGACGCCGGCGGCGTGGAATGGCGCCTCGTCGCGCGTTGCTACGCTGAGTTGGCGGGATACAGCAATTGCCGCGATCTGAGCATCCGCCACCGCGATGGGACGGCCGTGCCGGCGGGCGCGCATGACGATCTTCGGGTAGGTTTGAGCCGCAGCGAGATCGAACGGCACAACTCGTTCGGCAAATAAGGCGATGACCTGCTCGGTGAGAGCAACGGCAAGGGCCTCGCGGCGTTTGCCGGCGGGCAGGCTCTCAATGCCGAGCAGCAACTCGGCGAGGCTCACGGTCGACAGGTAAAGGGTTTCGGCGGCTTGGGCATCGAGCCAAGCGAGCACCGTCCGGTCGGGCTGCGGCCGCATTGCTTCGGAAACCACGTTCGTGTCGAGTAGGATCACGCGAGGTTCGCCGGTTTGGCGGGCCTCTTGTCCCGCCTGATCTTGAGCTCGAGGCCGCCGAATGGTTTCGCGAGCGTAGCGAGCGCCGTGCCCAGCCCAATTCGTGCGACCGGCCGTACCGCCCCCTCGATGATGGCGCGGACTTCCGCTTCGGTGCTCCGCCCGTGCTTTCTCGCCCGGAGGCGCAGCGCCTGGTGGGTCTCGACAGAGATGTTGCGCACCACAATGGCCGGCATTACAGAGCTCCTTCTATACCTAGCATGATATCACATTACCGTGTCTGATATCAGCGCGCTACCAATCGCCGATCTCCTTCACGGTTCCGTCTTTCACATTAGGATCAACCAGGTAGGGAGACCGCACCTCGTGCAAAGCGTTCCCGACAAGGTAGACGTGGCGGCTCTGTGGGCCTTTCACCTCGAGGAAGACCTGGGTTCCGGCTCGCACTCTGGAGTTGCAGATCGTAGCATCCTCAACCCCTTCGAACACTACGGCCGGAATATCCGTTTGCATCCTGGCCGGCCCTCCCACAAATCCATCCAGGTTCAACCCCTGGACGTCCTGGAAGTAAAGCGCGCTCTGCCATTGGCTCAACTCGGGCTTCTCCCAGACCACCTCGAGGTCCCTTACTTTAAGGTCTCTGGCGTAGCGAAATTGCATGGCGTTCACGGTTCGGTCATAACCAGCCGAAGGGTCCGTGGAGAGAAACAGCTTGATGTTCTCCAGGCTGATGTTCTGGAGCCAGTTCTGGGGATGCCCGAGGATCAGGCAGGAGCCTTTTCCGTGCGCGATGACGTTGCGGATGATGACGTTCCGAATCGAGCCCGCCGGAGGCTCGTCCGGCTTGGGTGGCAGGCCCTGGCTCTCGCTGCGGCGCTGGATGGTGAAGTAGAGGGGATCGCCATTGCCCCACCAAAACCAGTCGAAGCGCTGGGTATTGACAATCAGGTTCGACAGCACCACGTTCTCCACATATCCTCCGTCGTACACCATGAAGGCAATGCCACGATTCGAGCCGGTGATCACGCAATTATCCACCGTCACATTGCGCACGCTATTCATGTTGCCATCGCAGAATTTCAGGGCGCTGGAGGCCGAGGAGAGCCGGCAATTGGTGATGGTGATGTTTTCGCAGGGAAGCGGAGGCCCCCATTCGTTCGAGGAGTAGAAGACAATGGCGTCATCGCCGGTCTCGATCGTACTATTGGCGATGCGCACATCCTTGCAGCCGTCCGGGTCGATGCCGTCGGCCCATACGCCATATTTCAAGCTGGTGTGAATGTACACGCCGTCGATGGTCAGCCGCTCGCAAGCGTAGGGATTGATGGTCCAGCTCGGGGAATGGAGAAACGAGAGCCCGGCAATTCGCACGTCTTTGCAGCGCAGCAAGAGAACCATATGCGGGTACACCTTGCGGGTGTGAAGGTCCTTCGGAAAAGATCGCATCAGCGGCTTGCCCAGCGATTCCGCCAGGAGCTGGTTGTCGCGGATGTAAGCGTCATTGAAATCATTCAGACGCCATTCGTATTCGGCCTGGCCGTCTACCGTCCCCCGGCCTTCAATCGAGATATTCTCCAAGTCCTCCCCGTAAAGCAGAGTGCTTTTGTCGAAGGCGGCATCGTATTGGGCGGCGAATAGCGTCGCCCCCGCTTCAACATAGAACCTCACATGGCTGCGCAGATGGATGGTGCCGGAGGTGTACTCGCCCGGCGGCAGATAAACGGTGCCCCCGCCGGCTTTGGCGCAGGCATCCACGGCCTTCTGAATGGCCTGCTGGGCGTTGTCCGCTTTCTTGCCTGTGGCTCCGTAATCCTTCACGTTGAATACTGACAAGTTACCTTCGACGCCCATGACAGGCGCGGCAACCGAGACGACTAGTGCGAAACAAAACCAACCCATTCTCCTGGTAAACGGCTGTGCCATTTTCCCTCCTCACGCTGCAGCGGCAATCCCGCGTCTGCGGGATCGCCAAATGGCGGCGTAAAGCCGCCTCTACATCCTGTACAGCGGAACCGAAGCGTGTTTATAATGCGCTGTCGCTCGCAAGTCAACGAGTTCTTACGCCTATGAATCGAAGAACCTTTCTTCCGTATCTTGTGGCGCCAGCGCTTGCCGCGCCGATGCGGCAGGCGGCCGCAGGCTCGAGTTCGCCTCCTGCCATGAAGATAACTCGCATCGACACGACCTACTGGCGCTCTGGGGCTGACCTGCCCTGGAAGCCCAATTGGGTTTGGGTGCGCGTCTATACCGATTCCGGACTTGTGGGTCTGGGCGAAACTTACCCACGGAACGAGGCAGAGGCAAGCGTGGTGCATTCCACCATCGCCGGGCTGTTGCTCGGCCGTGACCCGCGCAATATCGAGCGCATCTGGGTGGACCTCTACCGAACCTTCGACTTTCAAGTCACTGGAGGCGCCGAAATGCGGGCGCTGAGCGCCATCGATCTGGCGCTTTGGGACCTGATGGGGAAGGCGCTCGACCTTCCCGTTTATCGCCTCCTCGGCGGCAGGTCAAATCCCCTGGTGCGCCTCTACAACACTTGTTTCGCACACAAATACGACTTCACGAAAGAGCCGGATAAGATCATGCGCGAGCTGATCGATCATTACGGCATCAAGGCAATCAAGATCTGGCCGTTCGACCGGGCAGCGCTGCGCAACCAGCATGAGTACATCACGAGCGCCGATCTCGAAGAAGGCCTCTTCCCGGTTCGTCTGCTGCGCGATAAATTCGCCAACGAGATTGAAATCCTGATGGAGTTTCACTCGGGGTGGGATCTGACCTCGGCGATTCGCATCGCCAAAGCACTCGAGCCATATCGGCCCATGTGGCTCGAGGACATGCTGCTGCCGGGCAACTTCGAGCAATACCGCCGATTGGCCGACGCCACCTCGATTCCCCTCACCATCAGCGAGCGCATGGCCAGCCGCATGCAATTTCTGCAACTGCTGGAATCGCGTGCGGCCAGGTACGTGATGTTCGATGTGACCTGGTGTGGCGGGCTGAGCGAGGCGAAGAAGATCGCCAACCTGGCAGAAGCGTTCGAGCTGCCGGTGGCCCCGCACACCGCAGGCGGGCCGCTCCTCTTTTACGCCTCGACGCACCTTTCAACCGCGCTCACCAATCTCGCCATCCAGGAAAGCTGCCAGGTGTTTTACGAATCCACCTGGCTCGCCATGCTAACTAATCCTCTTGTCCCCAAGGATGGGGCTGTGCGCGTTCCCGAGCTGTCGGGTTTCGGTATGGAGATTAAGCCGGAAGTGTGGACCCACCCCGCCGCCATCACGAGGACGACAACCTTGTAACGCCCAGCGCATTTTCGGGCGGACACCAGCGGATTCGAGTCCATAGTCCTCTCGCCAGGGGAGAGAAGGTGCGAAAGGATCACGACGAATCAACCACAGAGGCACAGAGGAAAACCTCTATTCTCATTTCTCTGTGCCGCAGTGTCTCTGTGGTGAGAGCCGGTTTGCCAATTCTTTTCCACGTTCAGAGGGCTGCCCACTCACGCTTGGGGGAGAGGGTGGCCCGCCGCCGGCGTTCTTCAGCCGGGGCGGGACGGGTGAGACATCTGAGCCAATTCGTGTTCTAAGGAGTTGGGCGCGGAATGGCGAAGCCACTAGGGATCATCAGCATCTGGGTCTTGGTAACCACTGCGCCTCATCTCCTTAGGCTGGGTGACCAGACTTAGTAGAATAACGATGCCCCAGCCCAACACCGCCAGCATAAGGAAGAGGCAAATAGCCGAGAGCTGTTCCTGGTTTTTGCCGACCAGATAAGACCGGTCAGCGATAAGCGAATCATAGCTCTCGTCACAACTCCGATAGCTCACCGATGGCAGTGAGCTGAAGGGGTAACGAAAGGGCGATAATCATGGAACCATCGGGCAACACTTCGGGGAACGGAAAACTGGCCGGGCGGGTCGCTTTGGTTACGGGTGGTTCGCGAGGCATTGGGCGCGCCACGTGCCTGGCCTTGGCAAGCAAAGGCGCGGCCGTAGCAGTCCTGTGCCGCAGCCGCGTGAAAGAGGCCCAGGAAGTGGCCGAGGCGATCCGGTCAGCCGGCGGGCAGGCCCTTGCTATTGAAGCCGACGTGCTCGATCCGGAAGCGATCAAGCGTTCGGCCCGAGATGCGGTCGCCACGCTGGGCAAAGTTGACATCCTGGTGAACAACGCCGGCGAGATGACCGATGTTTCTGTCGTCGATATGAAAGATGACGATTGGGAACAATCTCTCTCCATTAACTTGACCTCTGCTTTCCGCTACGCCCGAGAGTTCATCCCCTCGATGATGGAACGCCGCTGGGGACGGATTATCAATGTCTCGTCACAGGTGGTTTACACCGGGTCGAACAATCATGCCCACTACTCCGCCGCCAAATCAGGGCTGTTGGGGTTCACCTTTTCTTTGACCAAAGAACTGGGGCCGTACTGTATTACCGCAAACGTGGTAGCCCCGGGGCGTATCGTCACGGATCTGCTGTTGGAGCGCATGGCCGGACGCGAGCAGGAATGGATGAGCCAGACTCCCATGCGGCGTTTCGGACGGCCTGAAGAAGTTGCTGCTGCCATAGCGTTCCTGGCCTCGGAGGACGCCAGTTACATTACCGGCGCAGTAATTAATGTGAACGGCGGGCTGGTTATGGGCTAAAATTGATTTTGAAGTCTTGCACCGTGAACTGTGGTTAAGAGCTTTGCCGTGCGCGTGATTTCCTGCTGGGTTCTTTCCTGCGTCCACTCGAGTGCCGAGGCCAGCACTTCTGCTAACTCCTTTAAGACATCGCGGCTTAGCTGCCCCAAAAGAGCCATGATCGTTCGTCTAAGGACGAGGTCGTCCAGGTGCACGACTCTCTCTCGGGAAGCCAGGAATTGAACTTCGCGCCTGCTGTATTCGGGCAGCGAACGCAGTGGCAGGTCGGGCTCCGCGCTCATGAATTGCGCGATGTCTTCCGCGCGAGTCCCATAACGATCCAGCAATGCCGCCAAGCGATGCGCGGGCAAGTGAGTCTTCTCTTCGAGAGACGCAAGCCATGCGTTCTTTTCCCCCGCCGTGGTTGGGTAACCCCTGCCGCCGCCAATCGGCAAATCGGCGGAACCGGCCAACCGCGGTCTTCCCAGATGACTCAGAATCTTGTCCGCCACTTGTTCGCCAAAAGCACGAAAGGTTGTCCATTTGCCGCCAATCAGGGAATAAACGGGAAACGCGATCCCATTTCCAGCCGGGACAATTGCACAGCTATGGTCGCGACTAATTTCGCCGGGAATCGAGGAATCACTGCGCGGGAGCGGGCGGACTCCGCAGAACCGGTAAACAATGTTGGACCGGTCCGGCGGGCGGGGAATGGAGGGGAAAACCTGGCGAATGGACTCCAGGATGTAGTCCACCTCATCTTCCTCACAAAACGCGGTCTCGGGATCTGAAACAGGGATGTCCGTAGAACCCGCGATCACTTTCCCGTCAAAGGGATAAAAGATACAGATACGTCCATCCCGGTTGGCAAAATAGAGCATCTGTCCCTTGGTCGCGGCCAACAGTTCGGGATGGTCGAGTACAAGGTGCGAGCCTTTGGTACCGCCGATGTACTGGCTCTGCCGCCCCAGGGCGCGATTCGTGAAATCGATCCAGGCCCCCGTTGCATTGACCACGATCCGGGGTCTGATTTCAAACCTCTGACCCGCAATCTCATCTTCCAGAATAACCGTTTCTCCATCGGCGCCCTCGAGGCGTACATAATTCAGGGCCTGCGCGGCTGAACATCGACTCTCGGCTTCCAGGACCAACTCCATTGAGAGCCGCTCGGGATAGCTGATCGAGGCGTCGTAGTAGATTGCTGTGCAGACGATCTTAGGGTCGAGTTGAGGGCGCGCGGCCAGGGACGCCTGCCGCGACTTGAATTGGTGGCTGGGCAGAGCGGCGCGATTTCCTGCCAGGAGATCATAAAGGGACAACCCGATTTTGACCAGCAACGCTCCTCGGCCGCGCGGCCGCACCGTGAAACCGAGGAACCTCGCGGGAGCTGAGAACAGGCCCTCTGCCCAACTGAGGATGGGAATGGTTGTGGGGAGCGGTCTCACATAATGCGGAGCGTTTTTGAGCAGGCGATTTCGCTCCCGCAAGGATTCTCTGACTAGACGAAACTCCCCGTTCTCGAGGTATCGGAGCCCGCCGTGAATGACGCGCGTCGAGGCCGAACTGGCGCCGGAGCAGAAATCGGATTTCTCCACCAGAAGCGCATCGACTTCCTGGAGCGCCAATTCGCGAAGCAGGCCCACGCCATTAATCCCACCCCCAACGATGAGCACCGAAACCTCTGGCCGGCGTCGGACGGCCTCGATCCGCTCCTCTCTGGTCATTCAGTTGACCTTTCCCCGATTCGTTCCCATTGGCCCGCATGTAATCGCTGCGGTTACTCACTGCGCGCCGCCTGCATTAGCTGCCCACATTTCCGGCAGTGTTTCCTCCGCCGGGCGTTCAACGTCCGGCAGGCTGGACAAACAAGGTACATCGCGCGGGCGAATAGATTTGTGAGCACCCAGGCGCCTCCCAGGATAGCGGCAGCCAGCACGAAATTGAGCAGGCCGCTCTTCACTGCTTTTTCGCTCTGGCGGAGCGAACAGCTTCGATGAACTTTCGAGCACTGGCCACCACCACATCAAGCGCGCCTTCCTGGAGAACTTTCACGTTCACCAGTTCGCCCCCCACGGCTACTGCCGCTGCCCCAGCCTTGATAAATTGCGGTGTGGTCTCGAGATTCACTCCACCCGTGGGTACGAAATCGATCTGCGGGAATGGGCCTTTCAGCGCCTTGATGTAACTGGGGCCGCCCACGGGGCCACAAGGAAAAATCTTCACCATGTCGGCGCCGGCCTGCCATGCCGAAACAACTTCGGTGGGCGTGAGCGCGCCTGGGAAACACGCTTTGCTATAGCGGCGCGCAACCTCGATGACTTGGGGATTGAGGGATGGGGTGACGATGAACTCCGCCCCTGCCAGCAGAACTGCCCGGCAGCTTTCGGGATCGAGGATGGTTCCCGCGCCGAGCAGCACCTTGTCCCCGAATTTCTCCACCACGCGTTCCATGACGTGGAGCGCGTTAGGGACGGTCATAGTGATCTCGGCAATGCCTATCCCCCCTTCGATGATGGCTTCTGCGGCGCGCAGTGCGTCCTCGGGCGACGGCGTGCGCACGATGGGAATAAGACCAACTTCACGGATAAGTGCCAGAGTTTTTTCTCGAGTCCAGGACATTTCTCTCTCCTCAAATCAAGGGGCTAGGGATTAGGGGCTGGGTGCGCAATCATTAATAGTGAATAGTAAATTGTAAATTATCAACCCTGAGCCCGTCTGAACAGCCGAAGTTCTCTGTTCAACAGGTCCAATCAGATTCAAGTCATGCGATCTAACAAACGGCAAATCTGCTCTGCGCACAATTCACTATTCACCGTTCACTATTCCGAATTGCCTTTCCCTAGCCCCCAGCCCCCAGCCCCGGGGTTTACCTTGCCACCCTCAGGCTCGCGCCCCTGAGCAGATTCTCCACTTCCTGGAGCGTTGCCCAGTTGAAATCGCCGGGAATGGAATGCTTCAGGGCGCTGAAGGCATTTCCGTAACGGACCGCATCCGCGTAAGTCTGCTTTGTCAAAAAACCGTAAATGAACCCGGCGCTGAAGGAATCGCCTCCGCCCAGTCGGTCCACGATCTCGAGTTCATACTTCACATCGTCAAAATATCGGCCCTCGGCGTAGGCAATGGCCGTCCAAGTGTTCCGCCAAACCAACGGATTTTCTCGCAATGTAATAGCAACAGCTTTGAACTTGAACTTCTCCTGAAGGCGGCGCGCCACGTCCTTGTAAGTCTCGCCGGAGACTTCCGCAAAGCCCTTGTCATCGGTCTTGCCGGAGGCCGCGATCTTGAAGACCACCTTCGTATCTTCCTCAGTGGTCATCAGCACGTCAACGAATTCCATCATCGGTTCCTGCACGGCCTGTGCTTTATCGGGCGGCCAAAGCTTGCCGCGGTAATTCAGATCGTAGCTTACGGTGACTCCAGCCCGCTTTGCCGCCTGCAATGCCTCGAGGGTCACTGCGGCCGCCGAATCGCTGAGCGCCGGCGTGATGCCGCTGGTGTGAAACCACTTCGCCCCCTGGAACACTTTTTCCCAATCGATCTCGCCCGGCTTCACCGCGCTGATGGCGGACTGTGCCCGATCGTAGAGCACCGAACTGGCTCTGGGCGCCGCGCCGAACTCGAGGAAGTAAAGCCCCACTCTTCCATCTCCGCTCCAAACCAGGTTGGAGGTGTCCACCCCGGCTTGGCGGACTCTGTTCTCCATCAGCTTTCCCAGCGCGTTCTTAGGGAGGCGCGAGACCCAAGTGCTGCGCAGGCCCAAGCGGCTTACCCCGACGGCCACGTTCAGCTCGCCGCCGCCAATTCGCAAGTCCAATGAGTTGGCTTGCTCGAGTCGTTCGAAATGCGGCGGAGAAAGGCGAATCATAGCTTCGCCAAAAGTTACGACATCGAACATCGGACGCCTCCACAAAGGTTTTATCTCAGTCGGCCCTCGGATCTTGATAGACGCGGATTCGACCTTTTTGAACGATCCACAGCTTCCCCCCAGGGTCTTCGCGCGACAGGGCGCTGATCAGCGTTTCGACCGTTTCTAGGAGATCAACAGGCGAGGGTTTGCGCGACAGACGCAGAACTACAATCCCCGCATAGTCCCGGGGTGCGAATAGCAAGGGGTTCCCAAAATCGAGGTCCAGCGTCACCAGGCATCTCCGCTCCGTTCGGCACGTCTGGATAACCACCTCGTCCGCAGCGGCACACAGGTGCTCCTCGGGCAGAGTTTGCACGTCGTGTCCGCGACGGCGGAGAAGCTGCACCACCTGCCGCCCGAGGTTCTCGTCAAGCTTGAGCCTCATCGTTGGGTTTCCGCGGGGATCTCTACGACGCGCTCGCGTGACATCTCGGCGCCATACGCAATGCAGGCGAGAATATCAGCTTCCTCAAGCCCAGGGTATTCCGCCAGGAGTTCGCGCTGGGTCATCCCGCTGGCTAGGTAGTCCAGGACCAGAGACACCCAGATGCGATGGCCGCGAATACAGGGCTTCCCAAAACAAACGTTGGGATTAATCGTGATGCGGGAAAGCAGTTCCTCTCTCGTCAAGTCTGCCGCTGGCCTCCTCTTTTGCATTATACCGCTAGGAACACGCCGTTCCCTGACCTATTTCGCCGGCTGGACACAGGGGCCGAAGCAGACCATGCCCCTTTCACGCCGGGAGAGGGCAAAGAAATCTCCCGGGTAGCAGTCGGCTCAAAACCACGTTTCGGCCTTGTAGCGGCGGTATTCTTCTCCAAATGCCTGTTCCAGGACCTTTCCCTCTTTTCGGGCCCGCAGGATTTGCAGCGGGTAGACTAGAAGAAAGCATATTAACGGAATCAGTTTGCCCCAAGCGATAAACAGGCCAAGAAAGGCTATTCCACGGAAGAGATAGATGGGATGGCGGAATTTGGAGTAGAGGCCCGTCGTCACCAGCCGTCTGGCCTCCGCTCGGATGCTAAATGATCGTCCAAGCTGAACCCTGGCAACAATGCTTAAGGTGAAACCAGCAATCGCCATCCCGACCCCAACCAGGTATCGAGTGGTGCAAGGCTCCTCGGAAACGACGAACGCTGCAAAAGCAAGGAAAATGCAAATATCAGTCCAGTAGACTATTTTAGTCATGATGAGTTAGACCAGGACAGCAACAAATTCACAATTTACTATTCACCATTCACCCTTCATAATAGTTGATGAAGTTCTCACCGACAACCTGGGGGCATACCGTGCGTGACATCCGCAAAGTGGCTGTGCTGGGCGCTGGCACGATGGGGGCTCGTATTGCCGCCCATCTCGCCAATGCTTCCGTCCCGTCTGTGCTTCTTGACATCGTTCCCCGCGAGCTTACGCCGGAGGAGAAAGCTCGAAGTTTGACGCTCGGCCACCCCAAGGCGCGCAACCGCTTGGCGCAAGTGGGAGTGGAAGCAGCGCTGAAGTCGCGTCCGGCGTCGTTTTTTGTTCCCGAAGCGGCTCGCATGATTACCGTCGGCAATTTCGAGGATAACTTGGGTTGGGTCAAAGAGTGCGACTGGATCATCGAGGCGGTGACGGAAGATCGCGGCATCAAGAGGGCTTTGTTCGAAAAGGTGCAGGCAGTCCGCGCGCCGGGTGTGATAGTGAGTTCCAACACATCGGGCATAAGCATCGGCAGTGTTATCGCAGGCTTCGACCAGGATTTGCGGCAGCATTTTCTGGGCACGCACTTCTTCAATCCGCCCCGCTACCTGAAGTTGCTCGAGATTATTCCCACCCCCGAGACCTTGCCGGAGGTTGTGGAAACTGTCTCGCGCTTCGGCGAGGTGGTGCTGGGCAAAGGGATCGTGATCGCCAAGGACACGCCTAATTTCATTGCCAACCGCATCGGGACGTTTACAACCCTGAGAGCCCTTCAAGTCATGCAGGAGGACGGCTACACGATTGAGGAGATCGATGCCCTCACCGGTCCTGCCATGGGCTTGCCGAAGTCCGCAACTTTCCGCACCCTGGATATCGTCGGCCTCGACGTTATGGGACACGTCGTCAAAAACCTTTGGGAGGCCTTGCCCGAGGATGAGCAGCGCGACCTTTTCCAGCTTCCAGGTTCTTTCCAGCAGATGCTGGAGCGTCGGCTGCTGGGAGACAAGACCGGCCAAGGTTTTTATAAGAAAGTTAAGGGGAAGGATGCGGGGGAAGAGAGCGAAATTCTCACGCTTGATTTCACGACCTTCGAATACCGCGCGCGCCAGAAGCCCAAGCTCGCTTCTCTCGAAATGGCGCGCAATATCGAGGACACGAGGGAGCGGGTCAGGACGCTCTGCCAGTCGCCTGATCGCGCCGGGCAGTTTTATCAGAAGCTCCTTTTCGATACGTTCCATTACGCCGCGATGCGTGTGCCGGAAATCTCGGACGATATCGTTGCCATAGATAACTCCATGAAATGGGGTTTCAACTGGGAATGCGGCGTTTTCGACCTTTGTGATGCGGTGGGGATTGAGACGGTCATCGCTGCCTGGAAGAAAGCCGGCCGATCAACGCCTCCCCTGGTCGAGAGACTCCTCGCCTCCGGCCAGAAAACCCTCTACGCCTCTTGCGACGGAACTCGAAGCTACTTCGACTTCACGAGTGGCGCGTACCGCGACATCGCCGATCAGCCGGGCGTCCTGCTGCTGCCTTCCCTCAAAGCCCGCAACCGGGAAATCAAGAAGAATGCCGGCGCCAGCCTTATTGACCTTGGCGACGGCGTGCTCTGCCTCGAGTTCCATTCCAAGATGAACACGATTGGAGCGGACACGGTGCAGATGGTTCACGCCGGACTGAAGTGCATGAATGACGGCTTTGAAGCCATGCTGATTGGGAACCAGGGGGCGAATTTCTGCGCGGGCGCGAACTTGATGATGATCCTGATGACCATTCAGGAAGCCGAGTGGGACGACCTTCACATCGCCGTGCGCGCCTTCCAGAACGCCAACATGGCGCTCAAATATGCGCCCAAGCCGGTGGTGGCTGCTCCATTCGGCCTGACCCTTGGAGGGGGAACGGAGATGATTCTGCACGCCACGCGCGTGCGTGCGGCGGCAGAGACTTATCTGGGTCTGGTGGAAGCCGGCGTGGGCCTGATCCCGGCGGGCGGCGGAACGAAAGAGATGCTCGTGCGCGCCATGGATAAGGCGCCCGCCGACCCGGAGGCCGACCCGTTTACATTTGTCAAGGAAGTCTTCTTGAATATTGCCATGGCTAAGGTCTCCACCAGCGCCGAAGAAGCGCGCAAGCTGGGTTACCTTTCCGCGAAGGACTCCATCAGCATGAACCGCGACCGCCAGATCGGGGACGCCAAGGAATTGGCGCTCGACCTCGCCCGCTTGGGCTACCGTCCGGGAAAACCGCGCGAGGACGTTCGAGTTCTCGGCCAATCGGCATTCGTCAAAATGAAATTGGGGCTGCACTTGATGCGCCGCGCCGAGTACATCTCCGACTATGACGTGGTCATCGCCACGCAATTGGCCAAGGTGCTCTGCGGCGGTGGCGAGTTCACTTCGCCACAGCTCGTTTCCGAACAGTACTTGCTGGATCTCGAGCGCGAGGCCTTCCTGAGTCTCTGCGGCCAGAAGCAGACTGTGGAGCGCATCCAACACATGCTGCAGCGGGGGAAGCCCCTGAGAAACTGATGGCATTGGTGAATGGTGAATGGTGATTTGTGATTGGCAGTAACGTCCAGACGATTACCACCCCAGAGGACCTAAGGCGGAGAACGAAAGACTTTGCGTTGAGAATTATCAACCTCTTTCGTGCTTTGCCAAAAACTGAAGAGGCCCGCGTCTTAGGGCGGCAGGTTCTCCGCTCGGGAACGGCGGTGGCGGCAAACTACCGGAGCGCATGCCGGGCTAGGTCGCACGCCGACTTCATCTCGAAGATCGGGATTACGGTTGAGGAGGCCGACGAAACGGCTTTCTGGTTGGAATTGATCGCCGATGCGGGCATTATGAAAAGCACCAAGCTGCAAAGCCTGCTGGCAGAGGCGAACGAATTGGTGCGAATCTTTCAAGCATCGCGGACAACCGCGAGGCGAGGCAGTGGTGATTTGTGATTGCCCTGCTCAATCACCAATCACCAATCGCAAATCACCAATCCGGAGGTGATCATGAGTGACGCATTAATCGTTTCCATCGCACGTACGCCGGTGGGCAAGGCGCCGCGCGGATCGCTACGCAACACGCGGCCGGATGAGATGGCCGCGGCTGCCATTCGTGAGGTGCTGCGGCGAGCCCCAGGACTCGAACCCACCGAGGTCGAGGACGTGATCCTGGGCTGCGCCATGCCCGAGGCCGAGCAAGGCAACAATGTGGCGCGTGTGGCTTCGCTGCGAGCCGGCCTGCCGGTAAGCTGTTCGGCGATGACGGTCAATCGCTTCTGCTCCTCGGGTCTCCAAGCCATCGCTATCGCTGCCGAGCGGATCAAGGCGGGCTCCGCCGAGGTGGTCGTCGCAGGCGGGACGGAAACCATGAGCATGATTCCTATGGGCGGATATCATTTCGCGCCCAACCCCTACCTGATTGAGCATTATCCTGATTCCTATCTAAACATGGGATTGACGGCCGAAAACCTGGCGCGAAAATACAGTATCACGCGCCAGCGGCAAGATGAGTTTGCGCTACGCAGCCATCAGCGTGCGATGGCGGCGATTGCCGAAGGGAGATTTAGGGAGGAGATTGTTCCGCTCGAGGTAGTCGAGGTCAGCCGGAACGGCAAGGACAAGCCGCAAACGCAACAGATCCGGTTCGACACGGACGAGGGGCCGCGGGGAGACACTTCGCTAGAGGCGCTGGCGAAGTTGAAGCCCGCCTTCCACCTCCATGGCACAGTCACGGCGGGAAACGCCTCGCAGATGAGCGACGGCGCCGCTGCGGCTGTGGTGATGGCGGCGGAGAAGGCGCAGGCGCTAGGACTCAAACCGCTGGCTAGGTTCGTGAGCTTTGCGACGGCGGGATGCCTGCCGGAGGAAATGGGCGTCGGCCCGGTTTATGCTATTCCGAAGGCGCTGAAGCTGGCGGGTCTGAAACTCGCGGACATCGCGGTAATTGAGTTGAATGAGGCGTTCGCGGCGCAAGCGCTGGCGGTGATCCAATTGGTGGAATTGGACCTCGAGCGAGTGAACGTCAACGGCGGCGCGATTGCTCTCGGGCATCCTCTGGGTTGCACGGGCGCCAAACTCACCGCCAGCCTCCTCGGCGAGTTGAAGCGGCGGAACGCCAAGTACGGTATGGTGACGATGTGTGTAGGCGGCGGCATGGGAGCAGCAGGAATTTTTGAAAACCTGCAGTAACAAAGCAGAAACTGGAAATCAGAAACTGGAAAATGGCGTCCTGAGTCAGAAGTTAAAAGCCAGTGGCATAACCTGACAGAACAAGCCCTGGCGGCATTTCGCCACACATCCCCCCAGACCAGAGACCACTTGGCGAAGATTCGGCGCGATATCGCGAGTTTGAACCCGATCCTGGGCGAGATCACCCCCTCCTTTACACACGTCGAAGATGCACGCGGCCAAGTCGAGACGGCGCGCCTGAATCTGCTGCATGCCGTTGCGGTGCAGCTTAGCCAGCGGGGGTGACGAGGAGCCGCGTTAGCTACAGACCGCGCAGCGCCTTTGCGGCGCCCGCGAGGTCCGACACGGCGAGCACAATATCCGCCTTCTTACCGCCTTCCGCGACGCTTCCATAGCCATACTCGATGTTGATATTCGCAGCGCCGAGACGTGTTCCCACCTCTCCGAGCGTTCCGAGCTCGTTGGAGAGCGTTACGCACAAGACTTCCTCCTCGGTGCAGCGGATGCCGAGTGTCCCCAACACTTTCTTTGCCTTGGCCGGACTGCTGACCAAAAGGTGAACGGGACTCTCGCCGGTGATGCTCCAGGCAGAGACGGCAGTGATATTCACCTTCGCTTTGGCGAGGGCCTCGGCGATTCGGGCAAGTTGTCCCGGCTTGCTTTCCAACCACGCGGTGATTTGTTTTGCTTTGGGCATAAGAAAATCCCCTCCGTGAAGTGTCAACGAGTAATGGTAAAATATCCCTTCCTGCTTTCCATGTAAAGAGGAACTGTGTTGTCACGGAGCTGAGCGCCCCAAGGGGGTCTTATGACGCGTCGCGCGGAAAATCTTCACGTTGTGGTTGTGGGCAGCACGAATTTCGACATGGTGGTGAAGTCGGATCGGTTGCCCAAAGAAGGCGAGACCCTGCTGGTTTCAAACCTCAAGTTTTTTCCCGGCGGCAAGGGCGCGAATCAGGCTGTGGCGGCGGCGCGCATGGGCGCCCGCACTTCGCTGGTGGGCGCCGTGGGCAGCGACATCATCGGCGACTTTCTGCTTAAGGGTTTGGTGGCGGAGGGCATTGACACCGCCTGCATGCGCCGCGACCCTGCCCGCGCCACCGGCAGCGCTTTCATCATGCTTTTTCCCAACGGGAACAACTGCATTGCAGTTGACCCCGCGGCGAATCTCAATCTGACGCCTGCCGACATCGAACGAGCCAAGGATGTAATCGAGCGCGCGGATGCGCTTTTGACTGTGCTCGAGATCCCCCTCGAGGCCGTGGAAGCAGCCTTGCGCCTGGCTCGCAAGGCCGGTAAATTGACGGTCCTCGACGCCGGCCCTCCCCGCTATTGCCCTCTCGAGATTTTGACCTTGGCGGATGTCGTCTCCCCCAATGAGACAGAACTTGCTCAACTGACGGGCGAGGAAGTTCAGGGCCGGGTTTCGGCGCGCGAGGCGGCCGAAAAACTCCTTTCCTGGGGTGTGAAAACCGTGGTTCTGAAGCTGGGCAGCGACGGCTCAATGTTAGTGACCGCGAAGAAGTCAAAACACTTTCCCGCCTGCAAGGTCGCCGCTATTGATCCCACGGCGGCAGGTGACGCATTTACAGCCGCTTTGGCAGTTGAGCTGGCTGCCGGCTATGACTTCGAGCATGCCATTCGCTTCGCCAATTGCGCCGGCGCCTTGGCGGCCAGCAAAATGGGCGCGCAGCCTTCCCTGCCTACTCGGGCGGAGGTTGAGACCTTGGTGGCAGAAGGGAAGAAGGCGTGATCGCACTGACCTTTTAATCGTAGCGCGGGCGTCTGAGCGTTTGAAAAAATCACGCTGTAGCGGCGGTCTCTGACCGCCGGTTTGTATGTTTTCACGCACATCGGCGCTCAGAGAGCGCCGCTACAGCGCGGGCGAGACGCCCGTGCCACGATGGACCACGTCAGGAGCGCAGGATGAAATTCGTCCCCATGTTGGAATTGTTGCGGCGCGCCGTGTCAGAAGGGTACGGCGTTCCCTCTTTCTGTGTCTGGAATGCCGAGAGTATCGAAGTGGTCTTGCGCGTGGCGGCGGAGTTGAAGGCGCCGGTGATTCTGATGAACGGTCCCGGGGAGTTCGGGCTGCTCGCTCCACGCGACCTGGGCGCAGTGGCGCATGCCTTGGCGGCCCGATTTGACGTCCCCGCAGCGCTGCACCTCGATCATGGTAATTCCCTGGCCATGGTGAAGGACTGCCTGGCTGCGAAGTACACCTCCGTGATGCTGGACTATTCCACCCGGCCATGGGCAGAGAACGTCGAAGCTCTGCGCCAGGTGGTGGCGCTGGCTCATCCCTACGGTGTAACGGTCGAGGGGGAGCTGGGGGAAGTCGGCCAAGCGGATCAAGTCACGGTAGAAGGCGGAAGGCTGTCGACGCTCACCGATCCGGAAATGGCGGCCGCTTTTGTGGAAAAAACCGGGATCGACGCCCTGGCCGTCTCCATCGGCAATGCCCACGGCCTCTACACGCAACTGCCTCGGCTGGACTTCGAGCGCTTGGCAAAGCTTAAGGAGGCAACCCGCATTCCGCTGGTTCTGCACGGCGGCTCCGGGACGCCCGAGGCCGATTTGCGCCGCGCCATATCGCTGGGGATCGCCAAGGTGAATGTGGCGACGGAGGCCATCACAGCAATGCGGCAATCGCTACTCGAGCAGTGGAGCGCAGGCACAAATCTTTGGGTCCCCATGGCGCAGGCTGTGGCGATGGAAGCCATGGCCAAGGTCGTCGCGAAGTGGTTTCATTTGACGATGGCGGCGGGCCGCGCTTAGTGTTCTGTCACGCTGACGCTACCAAAAGGAGAAATGCTCATGACCAATCAGGACCTACAGGCGGAGCTGTTCGACGAATTGTGTTCCATGCCGTTGCTGGATGTTCACACCCACCTCGTGGATGGGAAGCTGGGAGCGCGAGGCTTGCATGACGTGCTTCTCTATCACATGGCAGTGAGTGACCTCTATGCGGCTGGGTGCCCGAGCGGCGCTCGCCTGACGCAATTCCCCGGCTGGCCCTCACGCGAAGAAGCGCACCAACGCATCCTCGAGGCCTTGCCCTATCTGAAATACGTCCGCAATACCAGTATCTCCTGGGGTATCCGGCTTATTCTTCAGGATCTGTACGGATGGAAGGAGCCGGTGGGAGCGGACAACTGGCAGCGGCTGGACGGGTTGATTCGGGAGCGGGCCGACGACCGGGTTTGGCAAAGGGAGATCATGCGCCGGGCCAATATTCAGCGCTATTGCACCGAGTATGCGCGGCGCGAAAGTGGGCAGGACCGCGACATTCTCCAATATTCGCTCGAATGGGCCTTCTTCACGCGCTCGCAGTGGGGCGAGTTTGACACGGCGCTTTATGAACTCGAGCGTTGTTGGGGAAGGAAGCCGGAAAGTCCCAGCCCGATCGGCGGAACGCGCCCCCCTACCGAACGAGTGATCAGATCCCTGGATGACGTGCATGCCGCCATCGCTCACTATGTCGCAAACATTCCCTACGACCAGATCCTTTCCGTGGCCACCGGCATCTCCACCGACCTTGACTTGCGCGTCGTCAGTGACCGGGAGATGGCGGAAGCACTGGGACGGCGGGCCAGCGCCGGTCCCTGGGAACGCGACGTGTACGCTTCCTACGTGAACGAGGCCTATCTGAAAGCCCTTGAACCCCACGCGGACCAGATCGTTTTCCAGTTCAGCATTGCCGCCGAGCCGTTGCCCTTCGAGACGGGCAGCAGGCTTTCACAGCGCACCATCGGCCAGTTGGCGGAAATGATCAGCCGCTACCCCAAGATTCGCTTCCAGTGTCACCTGGCCAGCCGCCACGCCAACCAGTCGTTCTGCACGATGTGCCGGGAGCTGCCCAATTTTTCCCTATGCGGAATCTGGTGGCATAATTTCTTCCCCTCGGTGATGCGCCAGGTGATGGAAGAGCGGCTGGATATGGTGCCGGTGAATAAGCAAGTTGGTTTCTTTTCGGATGCCTATTGCCTGGAGTGGACCTACGCCAAGGCGAAGTTGATCCTCAACCAACTGTCGGTGGTGCTGGCCGCGAAGGTCGAGTACGGCCAATACACTCGCAACGACGCGCTGGCGGTGGCGCGGGCCATCCTCTACGACACGTCATACGACCTGTTAGGCATGCGGCCTATGTAGGGGCAACCCTTGTGGTTGCCCGCGGGCGGCCATACGCTCCGCCCCGCGCGTGCGCAACGGAGGAACTCATGAAGAGAATCCACTGTGTTGGAGCAGTGGTGTTCGACCTGTTGAATGGGCCCATCCCGCAATACCCCGTGCCGCGCGTCTCGACCCAGGTTACGGCGAAATGGATTCGCATGATGCCGGGCGGTGGCGCCGCCAACATGCCTTCCGCGGTGGCCCGCATGGGACTGCCCGTCAGTTCTTTCGCCAAGGTGGGCGATGATTTTAATGGCGAGTTCATTCCCCGTGAACTCGCGAAGTTGGGCGTGGACACCGCCGGCATTCGTGTTTCGCAACGCGAACCCACCCCCTTCACCTTTGTGGCTGTGCACGCCGACGGCGACCGGACGTTCATCCACACGCCCGGCGCCAACATGACCTTCAATCTCAGTGACCTGGATCTCGAACGGGTGCTGGCCACGGACCTTCTCCTCTATCACGATCTGTATGTTCTGCCGGAGATGGATGGCAAACCCGCGGCGAGCTTGCTGGCCGAGGCGCAGCGCCGGGGTGTCTTGACCTTTCTGGATGAGGATTTTGGCTATGGGCCCAAGCTCGAGCCCCTGGCCGCTATGCTGCCTCACTGCGACTACGTGATCCCCAGCTTCGATGACCTGCTGCCAATATTTCCCGGCGCCTCGCCGGAAGAGCTTGCGGGCCGGCTCCTGGCCTTGGGCGCCCGCGCCGCGGTGCTGAAAATGGGCCGGGAAGGCTGCCTCATCGCCCAGGGGAGCCACCGCGTACGTGTTCCAGCCTACTCTGCCAATGTCGTGGACACGACAGGCGCCGGCGATTGTTGGGATGCGGGTTTTATAGCGGGACTCGCCAGCGGCGAGGATATCCTCGCCGCCGCGCGCCTTGGAAACGCCTGCGCAGCGTTCTGTATCGAGGCGGTGGGTGGCTCAACCGGCGTCCCCTGCTACCAAGCCGTGCGGCAACGAGCAGCGCAAACGTCGCCGGCCGGCTGACAATCACGCGCGCCCGTGCTACCCTGGAGCAAGTGGGAGTTGATTTATGGCGACGAAAACCTTGCTTACCGCTGAGCAGTATGCTGCCCTCGAGGAGCCCGAAGGCGTGCGATACGAATTAAGCGAGGGGGAATTGATTGTGACTCCGTCCGCCAGCCTTTTCCATAACGCGCTTCGCGACGAGCTGAATAGCCGCAACTACTCCCTGGATTCTCGCTTCCGCTCGCTGAGATTTTCGGCTAAGCGCAGTCCTGCTTTCTTGTACCTCATACGAACTCGTACTGCCCCGGCACAGCTACGGGCGGAACCGTCATGGCGAGTTTATAGTCCAGGGTCTTGGGCTGCAGGTCCTGCTTCGAGGCCATAATCATGTCCCAGGTGATTTCCATTCCCGAGTAAGCTGCTTCCCGGCCCATAATACAGGTCATGGTGCTTTCGGCCACAGTCATCCCGTCATTGGTGTAGGGGATGTCACCGCGAATGCTTTTCACCAGCCGGACATGCTCCTGGACGTAGGGATCCAGACCCGGCGTGCCCATGTCGAGGCCGTCGGTCTGGCCCTTCGAGCCCACTATGGTGTTCCACACTTTGCGATAAGAACCCTTGGGATACTGCCGGCAAGCGCTGTAGAGGTGAACGCCGTTCGGGTAAACGAAATCTGCCGTCAGGTGGTCGTAAATATTCCCGTAGAGTTCTTCCCGGGGGCGCCACGCCACGCCGCCCGACCCGACGACTTTCACCGGATGGGCGCCCATCACCCAGTTGCAGAAATCGATGGTGTGAATATGCTGCTCCACCATCTGGTCCCCGCAAATCCAAACGAAAGAGTACCAGTCGCGATGCTGCCATTCCATATCGCCCCAGGCAGGGTCGCGGTGGTCAACATGCAGCACGGGCCCGCTGAGGAAAGCTGCGCTGAGGCTCACTACCTCTCCCACCGCTCCATCGTGGATTTTCTGCACGGTCTCGACATAGTCCTTCTGCGAACGCCGCTGCGTGCCCGCCACCACCGTTAACTTTGACTCCTCAGCTTTTTTCATTGCGGCAATGAAGCGCCGAGTTCCGGCGGGATCAGTAGCGATGGGCTTCTCGGTGAAGATGTGCTTCCCGGCCTCGACCGCCGCCTCAAACTGCGCGGGGCGATGGCCCGGCGGCGTACACAACAACACCACATCGATCTCGGAGGCAAGCACCTTCCGGTACGCATCAAAGCTGGTGAAACAGTGCTCGGGGTCAACGTTGACTCGCTTGCGAATCGAGTCCACCAACTCCGCCAGCGGCTGGCCGCTAAATTGGGCCGCCCGCTTCGGGCTTACCTCAGACAAATACTCGGGGTCGCGCAGGTTGGCCAGGGACTTTTGGAGTTTATCCTCGAAAATATCTCCCATCGAGACCAGTTCCACATTCGGGTCAGCCGTAAGCAGGTCGACGGCTGCCTCGGTGCCGCGTCCGCCGCAGCCCACCAAACCGGCTCGCAGGCGCTCTTTCCCGGCGCCTCGAACCAGTTCTGGCTTGATTATGGTGAATGCAGAGGCAGCCGCTCCTGCACGTAGCGAGCGGCTGAGGAAGGATCGTCGAGTGTACCCTGTGACTTCGTTTTGCGTCATATCTGACCTCCATAAGAGTCGAGGAGTCAAGAAGTTGAGAAGTCAAGGAGTCGAGCGGTTCCTAACTTCTTGACTCCTCAACTTCTCAACTTCTCGACTCCGCCTCACCCCGCCTGCCGCATCACGTTACGGATATACGCCAAATTTCTGCGCATGTCCGCTTCTACTTGGTTCGGACGCGCGTCAGTCTCCAAGTTCGCATAGCCGGAGAATCCGATATCCCGAATCGCCTGGATAATAGGCGGAAACTGAATATTGCCTTCGCCGAGGTAATGCGGATTGTCTTTCAGATGGAACTGGCAAATTCTGTTCTTCCCCAGCCACCGAATCTCCTTCACTACGTCGAATCCTGCCTTGGTCGAGTTCCCCACGTCGTAGTACACCAGCACGCTCGAGGACCGCGACCGTTCCATAATACGGACGTTGTCCTCAGCGGAGATGGTATCCTCGAGCCCAAGAATCACGCCCACTTTTTCCGCTTCCGGCCCCAGGTCACGCAATGCATCTCCGACATGATCCATCTCATCCCGGGTTTCGAGCGCCCACCGGCCAAAGAAGGGCAGGAGAAGCACCTTCGCATTCAAGTCCTTGGTCAATCGGATCGAGTCGAGCACCCACTTGGGCGCCAGCTTGTCGCTTTTCAGACCGTTATCATGCAGCCGATCGACGCAGGTGCCGTCGATGGGGATTTTGTATTGCTTGGAAAGGCTGACGTAGTGGGCCAGGACATCGGGATTATCTAGAGGCATCTTGTTGTCAACAATCTCTCGTCCGAACGACACTTGCACGCCGTCGAACCCGAGCCGGGCTGCCAACCGCACGGCATCTGGGTTGGCGCCCAGTTCGAGGTTCCAATCCGTTACGCCGATGCGAAGCGCCGATCCTTTAGCGAACCCAACACGAGAGAGAACACCGACAGCGGCCGCAGAATATAGGAACTCACGACGGGTAAATTCGAGCATTGGAAACCTCCCGGCAACGGGGTTGAACGATGCAGGACACTATAACCATCAGTCCGTTTTTCGTCAACATAAACACTGGAGAATGTCCCGCCTAGGCTGCATACGGCCGCTCGAGCATCCCTTCCCGACTGATGCCGTTCTTGGCTGCCTCTCGCTCAAAGCCCTTGCCCCCAAAGCGGATGTAGATCCAGCGCCAGAGGGCAAAGGGTATCAAGGGGATTGGATTCTTCGCCATCAATCTTGCTGCCTCGGCTGGCGCCGGCCGCCCTTCCGCGAGAGCCGCAGCGGTTAAATCCAGAGCCCTTATTACGTGCTTGACGGGCGGTCCTGAACGCTTCTTTTCGGTAAGAGGCTGCCCGCCCACCACTCCCCCTCCGCCTAAGGCAAGCCCGCCCTCCCACAGCATTCCACTCTGCCTCGCGAACTCCTCCGAGATCGCCAGGGCCACCGAGTTCTGGCAGGTCTCGGGAAAGCCGCTGTTTACAATGGCCGCCAGACGCTGCGGAGCCGGGTGGGTGGCCGCTTGCCGATGCGTTGCCATTATGGTTAGAGCCTTGGTTACCAGAAAAGGCAAGGCATCGGCGTAGAGCGGAAAGACCAAGAGGATCAGTCCGGCACGATCGCTGGCCTCGAGCAGCGCAGCCTCACCTTCTTCCCGGGTCAGGCTCGCGCGGAGTGTCAGCGATTCGGTTTCCCAACCGTGCTTGGCTAGCCGGTCCAGAAGGTAGCTTCCGAGCACGCTCGAGGTGCTGGTGGAGGCAGTCTTGGGACTTCCCACAATGAGTAAAGCCCGTCTTGTGCTGTCCCGAACGTCGGCGACGCCCGAAATCACGGGCGGCGGCATCAACGAAGCAACTGCCTCGCCGAAGGGGAGAGTATCCGACCGGGCCAGCAAGGCTTCGAAGCGCCCGCGGCGCGTGTCGTCAGAATCCGTAGTAGCGACAACCTCGGCCGCATACGAGGGCGGATGGAAGTTGATGGCATTGCGCCCGGCGAGAGTCTTGAAGATATAAGCCTCATGCGCGTTCGCATGCCTCTGGACACCCACCATCATGAGCCGCGGCTGGCGTGCGTAGCGCGGCGGGTGGTGAACCTCTCCGCACTCGACTTGGAAATATGGAGAGATGAGCTGAATGAAGTGATCCATCATCCTCTTCAGCTCCGGCGAGTATCCCCCGAAAGTCACGGGCGTGAAGAACACCGTCATTTCACTCTGGATGACCGCCCTGGCCACTTTCCGGCCGTCGTCATCCTCAACGCACATGCCCGGCGTCTTCAACCAGCAACCAAAGCACCCGAGACAATGGGCCAATTTCATGGCGCGCAACGGAAAGGTCTCCAGTTGAGAGCCGTCCTGCCTGAGAACCTCCGACAGTTCGTCAAGAACAGGGTCCAAGTCTTGGTCATGAACCCCACAGCCGTCGAGGATGACGATTTTCTTGCTGGACATAGAGTATCCTCCGCGCGCACATCTTACCACGGGGAAGTCCGTGGGCGGGCGCCCAAAGCAGCCTGCCGTGCTCTCGTGGGTGGCGCATACGTCCCGACGTTCTTTGTCGGGATGTATGCGCCCCTCGCGCCGCTAAGGCCCCCGCCCCCTTCTCACGGCACCCTGTCCATCGCCAGCAGTGAAGCGTCCCTCGGGAAATAAAACCTCCAACTCGACCACGGCCAATCGCCGGGCTCCTTCACCAGCCCTCCCTTCACCGCTCGGAATCATACAAGCGGGCGCGTCGATAGGTGCTTTTGGTCAAATAATGCAGGTGATTTAGGCCGTAATAGTGTATCTGCATGGACAGGCGGTGATGATACGCCCAGTTGGGGCGCATACATCCCGACAAAAACCGTCGGGACGTATGATTCCATAATGTCGTCGGCTCCTTAGGTCCGGTAAGCTTGGTAGGTGTGAACGACCAAGGCTTGCCGGGAAAGGAGCCGAACATGTCGATTATAGGATGTGATATACATTCGCGATACCAAGTTATCGCAATGCTGGAGAGGGAGACCGGCGAAGTAATCACCAGGCGGTTGGAACATGAAGGCGGAGAAGCCAAGGGATTTTATGCGGGGCTGGGGAAGCCGGTGCTGATTGGGATCGAGGCGACGGGATACACGCAATGGTTCGAGCGCTTGGTGGCGGAACTGGGACACGAATTGTGGGTAGGAGATCCGGCGGAGATTCGGGCGCGGGCGGTGCGGCGGCAGAAGACCGATACGCGCGATGCCGAGCACCTGCTGGACCTGCTGGTGAGCAATCGCTTTCCTCGCGTCTGGGTGCCGACGCCGGAGGAGCGTGACTTTCGGCAACTGCTGAAGCATCGGGACAAGCTGGTGAAGATGCAGACCTCGGTGCGAAACCAGTTGCACTTTCTGGCCATGAGCCAGGGAGTATGCCGGAAGCAGAAGCTATGGAGCGCGCGGGGCCGGCAGGAACTGGAAGGGTTAGGATTAGGTCCATGGGCTAGTCTTAGGCGGCAAGAGCTATTGGAGTTACTGGATAGGCTAGGGCCGCGGATTGAGGAACTGGATGCGGCGGTGAAGGCGGAAGCGGCTCGCCGCCCGGAGGCGGTGCAGTTGATGGAGCAGAAGGGAGTGGGGCCGGTGACGGCTTTGGCCTTTGTGCTGACGGTGGGTCCGGTGGGGCGCTTCCCTACCAGTCGCAAGCTGGTGAGTTATCTGGGACTGAATCCAGCCGAAGCCTCAACGGGCGGTCATCAACGACTAGGCCATATAAGTAAGCAAGGCAATGAAATGATGCGTTGGTTGTTGGTGGAAGCTGGCCACGCTGCGGCGCAGTATGACGAGGAACTGCGGCGCCAGTACCAACGCTTGAAGTTCCGGCGGGGCGGGAAGGTGGCGAAAGTGGCCATCGCTCGCCGCTTGGCGGTGCGACTGTATTGGAGGTTACGCCGCGACGCCGCCGGTTCGCATGTCCAGTAGCCCGGGGTGGCGCATGGTGGACGCAAGTCCATTGCTCGTATGATTGGGCGCTGGGCCTCCCGGCAGGCGGCCGGGAGATCGCAGAATGAATCATGGTGTGGTAATAAGCCGCATCGAATAGATGGCTGGTGGAATCGGTCCACCGCAGGATTCAAGGAGGCGAGCCTTGGTCGGCACGAGCCCCAAGAATCCTCAGCACGAGGCCCTGGTGGAAGGTTTTCACCCGATCGTCAGGGGGCGTTTTCTGAGGCATGGGAAGATCTATCGCAACGAGGAAGGAGAAGCAGGGCGGCCGCTGGGCCGCCCCCTCACCGTTGCGATGAGTCTTCGACCGGCTATTCCTCAGCGGGTTGCTCGCCAGCAGAGCCCGCCTCCGCTTCACCGGCTGGAAGTAGGTTGAAGTTTCGGGGAGGCGTTTGTCAAGGGCGGCGTGAGCTGCACCTCCCGTTGAGGACGGATCGGGTTATGAAAAAACACCAAGGGCTCTCCGCGGTCACAAAGCGCGCGCCCGGCACGCCGCGGGCGTGGTGTGTTTAAAAAGTCCTTGACAGAGCCGACGACATTATAGATGCGCCACCCGCG